>OIWS01000072.1_pt1 | contig 132130 bp, 134 predicted proteins | sample 1587611 | NCBI WGS metagenome assembly OIWS01 (sample SAMEA3888919, study PRJEB22519) | human gut metagenome | biome: human gut; feature: human-associated habitat; material: faeces | place: Denmark | collected 2010 | reverse complement strand
GAGTGTTGAAAGGAGGTCGGTGATTAACTAAACGAATTTTTGAAACTAAACACTATGAATCTGACGCCCCTGTTTTTGACAGCGTCCAAGGCAAGTGTTGCAAATCTGCCGCGCACACTCCGCCCGCCGTTTAATTTCCGGCAGGTCTGATGAATTTACCTGCACCTCAAACGTCACGCAGTAGCTCTCGGTAACAGCACGATGCTTCTGGCTTACTTGTCTTCGGAAATTTCCGATCTCCCTTATAACCGAAAATCTATCAAAGGATCGCGCTAACGCGCGAGCGCGATTCCTCCCCCTGCCTAAAAGTCAGGGGCTTTCTCGCGCGAGAAATTGTGACGTGACGGGGGCGGCGATTCTGAAGTTTGGAATTGCCGCTGATGTACTTTTCCGGTATTTGTCGTCGACCGACGTGCTGATACTCCGAGCGCCCCACTGACAACAACCGAACGTAGGCTTAACCGTGCTTTACTGCACCGGACACTACTGAATCAGGCTTACTCGATTGATTTTTCGTGATGAAACTTACCAATCCAACATAAGGCTTAGTGTACACTTGCTCTTTGAGAGGGCATTGATCAGCCCTCGGCCAAAAACAACTATATAGTTTAGGAAACAAAAATGTCTAAGAAACAAATGGGTTTCACCCTCATTGAAATCGTGATGGTACTGGTTCTGCTCGGCATCCTCGCTGCTGTAGCTGTGCCGAAGTACTTCGATCTTCGTGCTCAGGCAGAAGAAAAAGCGATGGCTGCTGTTGCCGCCGAAGTTCAGGCTCAGGTCAATGGAAAGTTTGCTCAGGAAATCCTGAAAACCGGCACCGAAAAAGTTGCTTGTACCACGGCTAGTACGACTGCCCAGGATGTTCTCTCTGAAGTTCAGATCACCAGCAGTGCTTACACATTAGCGTGGGAGGGCAACGCTGATGATTCCAAACACATTCGTGTTTTGAAGATCACCCCTGCAGGGGCGGGCTCAACTCCGAAGACTTTCGATATTGGCATTCCTGCTTGCAATTAACTGTTGATTGCGTAGTTCAAAAGCAGACCCACCCTCCGTGAGTCTGCTTTTTCTTTATCCTTCCCCCATTCCAACCTCCATCGGACCCCGCCATGCCCTTCTCCCTCCCCGTCGCCCTGCGCGAACTCCACCAACGCCGCGGCTCCGACCTGCACCTAAAAGCCGATGCCCCCGCTACGGTGCGCGTCTTGGGGGACTTAGTGCCGATCGACAACGTTCCCGTTACCGAAAACGAACTGACGGCAACTTTGGAATCCATTGCCAATGAAAAACTCGTCAAGGCATTCCGCGAAAAGGGCGAAGTGGACTTTCGCTACAGCATCCCGAATCTCTGCCACTACCGTGTGAACTTCTACAAAACGTTCAACGGGACGGCGGCAGCCTTCCGTGAAATCCCGGCATCGATTCCCTCTTTGGAGGATCTGGGCGTCAACCCGAACTTAAAGAAACTTTCGATGCTGGACAGCGGCTTGGTGCTCGTCACCGGCCCTACGGGAAGCGGCAAATCCACCGTAACAGCAGCGCTAATCGACTACGCCAACCAGCGCCGCAAGGATCACATTCTCACGATTGAAGATCCGATCGAATTTATTTACCAGGACAAATCCTGTTTCGTAAGCCAACGAGAAGTAGGCACCCATTCGCAGTCCTTTGCGGACGCCCTCCGAGTCGCCCTTCGCGAAGATCCCGACATCATCGTCGTGGGGGAAATGCGAGACTACAAAACTGTGTCTTTGGCCATTGAAGCCGCAGAAACCGGGCACCTCGTGTTTGCAACGCTGCACACGCGTTCTGCGGCGCAGACCATCGACCGCATCATTGATATCTTCCCGTCGGACGACAAAGCGCAAATCCGCGCGAGTTTGGCCGATTCCCTGCAGGCTGTGATGTCGGTTGCCCTCATGAAAGCTGCCGACGGCACGCACCGCGTGCAGGCGATGGAAATTCTGATGGCAAACCCCGCTATCCGCAACCTCATCCGCGAAGGGAAAACGCATCAGATTCCGAACGTTCTGCAGACAGGAAAAGCGCAGGGCATGTGTACAATGGACGATGCTCTCGAAGACCTGCTGCGCAAGGGCGAAATTACGCGGGAAACGGCCTTGAAATACGCCCGCAACCCCGATAAATTCAAGTCGTCACCGATTTACTAAAACTGCGCTTTCATGAGCTACCTGGAGCTGCTGTCCCTCACGCGGGAACCCTTTTCCAATTCACCGGATCCGGACGCGTATTACGCGGCGGAAACGCATTCGCTGTGCCTGAATCGCCTTGAGATCGCCATCCGCTTAAAGCGGGGGCTTAACGTCGTCCTAGGCGAAGTCGGCACCGGGAAAAGTACGCTCTGCCGTAAGCTTGTGAAGACCCTCTCGGAAAAGCCCGACTTCACGGTATTCTGCCTTTTGGACGGTGGTGCGGACAGTGCCGCAAGTTTTTTAAAAACCCTCTGCACGCATTTCGGCGTCGAGTGGGACGGAAAAGACACTGCAGAAGCCATCGACAAAATCGAGGGCAAAGTACTGAAGCTCGCCCTCGAAGAAAAGCGGCAGCTGGTGCTCCTGATCGACGAAGGGCAAAAACTCACCCCTGAAGCCCTTGAAATCCTGCGGGTGTTGCTCAACTTTGAAACCAACACCGAAAAGTTGCTGCAGATCGTCATCTTTGCGCAGCCCGAATTCCGTGCGGTGATGGATGCAATCCCGAACTTTCGTGACCGCGTGAACGAATGTCTCACATTGTCGTCGTTGTCGGAAAAAGAAAGCCTCGCGCTCCTGCGGCACCGTCTGAACCTTTCCGGTGGCGAAGCCGCGGAGAAACTCTTTACGACGGGGGCTTTAAAGGCCCTATACAAAGCCGGCAACGGACGGCCCCGCCCCATGATCCGGTTGGCGCATCAGGCACTTCTCGGAATGCTCATGACGAACAAAAAATCCGTGGACGCGGGGCTTGTGAAGGTACAGGCGGAAAGAAACGACGGGGCGCCTAAAAAATCGCACGCCGTACGCAATACCGCCATCGGCGCAGTCGTCGTCATCGGGCTCGGTGCCGTTACGGCCTTACTGCGCCCCGAATGGTTGCCGCCCGCGGTTTCGGCGAAAGTGCAGCAACTCTTTTACCCCGCAACGACCTTACCTTTAACCGACGGGCCCGCGGTGGAAACCGGCGTTACCATCGGCACCCCGGCTCCGGCCACGATTACGCTTGCACCGGAACCGAATACGGCTGCAGCGTCTGCGGAAGAAACACCGAACCAATCGCCGGAACCGACAGCTGCCGCGGACGACCCTATGTTGGGTACCGTCACCCTCACCGCGCCCATGAGTTTTACCGAAGCGGCTCAGACCTTCTACGGTACAAAAGAAGCCGAAGAAGCCTTGCGTAACGCAAACCCCGGAATTGCTGAACGGCGCAGTGAATTCGTGCTGCCCGAATTAGCGTTCCGCACGCCAAATTACCTTTTGAAGAATTCGCAGTTGGCGTTGGCGGAATTTGACACACTGCAGGCCGCGTGGGATGCGCTTCCCGCCTTGGCCGCGTTTTCGCCGCGCCTGGCGGCCCGACGGGATGCCGCGGGGCAGCTGAAATTTCATCTGCTCGCGCGCACCTCCTTCCGTAAGCCGGAACGCGCCTGGCAGTGGCTTGCGCAGAAAAATCCGCCGGCTACGCTCACCCCCAAAGTCCTCCCGCCTTACGGCCGGATGGAAAATGCGCTTTATGCCTTCCCGGAGTAGGTCATGCAAGCCTTTCTTGACCTTCTCCCTTATATTCCTCCGACGGACGTCGCCCTGTTCTGCGGCATCCTGGGACTCTTTTTGGGGAGCTTTTACAACGTTTGTTCCGATCGGTATTTGTCCGGAGAATCCATTCTCTGGCCCCCGTCGCACTGCACGGTCTGCAACGCCAAACTGTCGCCGTTGGAACTCATTCCGCTGCTTAGCTGGCTCGTGCTCCGCGGACGCTGCCGACACTGCGGTGCCGTGATCGGGTGGCGCTATCCCTTGATGGAACTCGCTTCAGGCTTTTTCGCGGCACTTGTAGGCTACCGCTTCGGGGCGTCCGTGGCGTGCCTCGTCGGACTCGTCTTTACGGGGCTCTTTTTGGTTCTGTCCGCCATCGACTTTCAGGCGTTTCTGCTGCCGGACAAAATGACGTTCCCCGGTGCGATATTGGCCGTCCCTGCGGCCGTTTACGGACTCGGACACGAATGGACGGAAACGCTCTTGGGGGGCGTCGTCGGCGTGACGCTTTTCTGGCTTCTTGCGCTTTACTATCGTTGGCGTACGGGGAAAGACGGCCTGGGGTTCGGAGACGTAAAACTGATGGCCGTGTTGGGCTTTTTATGCGGTCTCGCGTATCTTCCCATGATTCTTCTCATTGCCGGCACCACGGCGCTTTTGGGGTTTGCCGTACTCTGCATCAAACGCGGCGGCACCGCGGGCGTCACCGGGGTTATGATGCCTTTCGGCCCCTTCCTCTGCTTAGGGGGCTGGGTGAGTTTGGTTTATGGTGAAACGCTCTTGAATTGGTGGATTCAATGGCTGGTGGGGTAATGAAACACAGGCGGGAAGCGGGTTTTACGCTCATTGAGATCATTCTGGTGCTGATACTGATGGGGCTACTGGCCGCCGTCGGCGTGTCCCGGATGTCGTACCTGCAGGCGCCGGATGCCACCACCGAACATCAGAAGGCTTTGATGATTGCGCGGATTGCCCATGCCCGTAACGAAGCCATTATGCAGGATGCCACCGTCTACATGAAAATCACCGGCGGCAACACCCTGCAATACCACAACATGACTCCGTTGTCCGGTGAAACCAACAAAGGCAAAGTCAGCGACGACACCGTTGTTACGCTGACGGATGTAACGCTCTCTTCCTCCGAGGGTTCCAGTTTTACCTTGTACTTCAACAACGACTTCTCTTATTCGGGACCGAAACAAATTTCCGTCACGTCCAATGACGACAGTTCCAAACACAGTACGCTTACGATCAGTGAGGTGGGCTATGTTCAGTAAAGAACGCGGTTTTACCTTAATCGAATGCGTTATAACATTGATGCTCTTGGGCGTATTAGCTGCCGTTTCATTATCTGTCGTCAGTTCTTTTAAACTGAGAGCGGAACAGTCGACTTTAGTTCAGACGGATATTTATGCTGCATCAAGCTGCATGGAACGTATAAAAGCTATAGCAAAATCAAATGAGTTGCCCGACTACAAAGGAAAAACTGACTTCGTCTGTGCTAATGCCACAATAAAGTTTACAGCACTGCAGTTAACCCCTAAGGATATTCATGAGAATGACACCAATCTCACGGTTCGTGTCGAACCCGCTGATGATCCTGATGCAACCGATGCCCCTTATTACCTCGTCACCGTTACGGCAGGTTCTGCCCAATTCAGCCATGTGGTCAGCGGAAGAAAAAATCCATAGCAAAGACTCAGGATTTACCCTTTTGGAGATGATCATTTCCCTGGTCATCATGGGGTTCATTGCGGCATCCGTCGGCAGCGGCTTAGTTTATTCCGTTCAACTCTACCGTAATGCCCAACAAATGGATACGGTAATGCCGCAAGTTGACGCAGCTTTTAATGTCATTCGGAAAATTGGTCAAGACAGCAGTTTATCCATTGATGACATTACAAGAAGGCTCCCCAACCCTCAGGAAACAGGAAGCAATCAACTTCTGTTAGATGGGAAATTATTACTGGATAATGTATCTTTTTTCAAACCCAGTACTGTTTCCGCCTTCGAAAATTCGTCAGCAAAAGTTCGCCATTTTGAACTTCGAATGTTTGATGACAGCAAAACTATCGTATTTGATGTTTGTCCTGAATAGGAGACGGCGATGTTATCTTCTCGTAACGAACAAGGGAACATTCTTCTCTATGCTGTCATCGCCGTCACTTTTCTGGCAGGGCTCGGTATGTATCTGCAGAAAATGTCCGATCCGTTGTTATTTCAGACAAACGATACAAAAAGACTTTTAACCGAAGAATACCTAGTAAGTTCATCTTCATTGCTTTTATCCGAAGTTGTATATAACGACCAGTATTTACCTCAATGCAATGACACCATTGCCAAATTTCGGACAGAGTTTGCAAAAACGATGAATCGATATGAATACATCTATTTATTTAGCAATAAAACCTCTCTACTATCATCTATCGCAAGAGTCGGAACTTTTTTAGAAACTCAAGTAAATCCAGATCAAACCGGAGATGATATTTGCGCAAATTCACATGTTTACGCAAAACAAGAATATACAATTAGGCCTCACATCGGTAAATCAGTTACGAAAAAAGTTGATATTAATATTTATTTTTGACTAATAACCAACAAAACACTTACAAATCAGATGTCAATGTTTTCGTAATTATTTTAATCCAATGTTCCCCAGGAGGAGCAACTTCCATTTCATTATCTCCTCCAGTAAAAATATAAAGATCTTCACCAACCCACATCAAGTCACCTTTTTTTAACTTAGGATTCCACGGAAGGCCTGACAGAGGTGCCGTTCTTATGGTATCTTTGTTTGGATTGAATTTTATAAGCCTTTCATCAGAAGAAGGGGCCTTTATAGCATTTTCAATTGCATCCCTATCTCCATAACAACCAGCAACCGATAATACATATATTCCGTCTATTGTCTCAAAAGGAGTTCCTTGGACATACGTTCCACCATTATCATTAATATTTACACATTTATAACCTTTTAAGTAATAATCAAGCGCGCACTCACCTTGTTCTGAAGGATCTGGAATCACAGGATTCTCACTCGTCTCACATTTACATGTCGTACTACCATTCGTATTGCAGACACACGAGCAAGTGCAGCTATCTCCCTCACATGTAATACTTGTTGCACTGCAGGTCTGTGGCTTAGAGGAAACTTCTGGACAAACTAACCCACTTTCTGTTTTATCGGTTCCTCCTGTCGTTCCACTGTCTCCCGTAGAGCTTCCATCACATGTCGGCACAAACAACTGCCCTAATCTCTCATACTTCCTCTTACTATCCGCAGCCGTCAATGTCACATACGTCCCCGGCGCTACCGCAATCTCATCTCCGCTTTCCAACTTAAATTCAAACTTTCCAATCTTGTTGGTTCCGGCATCGCCAATCAACGACAACGTATTCACCTTCTTCACAGCTGCTTCACACGTGCTCCCTGCATAAATCGCCTTGCTGTACCCCGCGTTAATCCGCACCTGCGCTTCCATCAACGCCGCTTCCGCCGCCTTCTTCTCCGCATCCGACAAAAGGTCAAAGAACTTCGGCACCGCCACCGAGGCCAAAATCCCTAAGAGCACCAAAACAGCCACAATCTCCACAAGCGTAAAGCCCGCCGTTTCTGTCTTTGTCTTTCGCCGTTTGTCGTACTTCATAGTCAATTCCCATCTTTCCGAGATTACTGAGTTGTTTCGTTTTCTGTTGAAAAGAAGCGGTGCCACTCCGCCTGAGCCTTCTTTAAGAACACCGCTGCCTGATTCTTAACTTTCTGCAGCAACGCCGTTTCTTCGGCGTCCGAAAGCATTGATCTGAAATTTAATGCGCCGTCATTATTGAGCTTTTTACGAAGCTCATCTACGGAAGACGCCTGATACCCCTCGTCCCCACAACGCGGCGTCTGAATCGCCACCAGGTTTTCAAAACGGCGTACGGAGCCGTCTGCCTTGGGTTCCAATCGTTCCAACGTGAGTACTGTTTCAAAGCGTTCGAGGTACCGCGGTGACACCGCGTAGCCATTAAAAACTTCGCCCCCTGCCCATCTGCCGTCGCTTACCACCGCCAAGTCGGAAACACGGTCGGCTGCCTTTTCGCAGGCTAAGCCGCTGATCAGAAGTTCCGTAAATTTCACATTGACGCGGTTCTGCGCTTTCGCCGCTGCAGCAATCGCGTCCCCTCGGGCAGAGAGTTCCGCAAAAAGATCCGTCTGAGGCAGTCCCACCGTCGAAACAATGCCGATCAAAGCCGTCGCAAGCAGAATTTCAAGCGCAGTAAACCCCGACGCCTCGTTGGAAATGCGGATCATCGGGGTCAACTTCACCATACTGTCTAGGTAAAAATTTTAAGCGTGTTTTATAATTTCAAATATAACACGAAAACAACGTTTACAGTTGTTATTTATACATTTAATCAGACTTTATTGAAATATAATTCGAGCCGAATTACCCCCCCCCCGGCGTATTCAGAAGTTCTTCAATCAGGCGCTGCGCCACCTTGTGACTGTCGGCGTCTTCCACGCTCATCGCAAGCGCTTCCTGAAGTTCGTCCTGCGACGCCACGAGCGCTTGCACAAGGAGCGGATTAAACGCCCCGCATTCCCCGCGCTGAATCATCGCAATCGCTTCTTCGTGGCTGTAGGCCTTCTTATAGACGCGGTCGCTCGTTAAGGCGTCATAAACGTCCGCCATCGCCACGAGCTGCGCACAGATGGGGATTTCGTCGCCTTTCAAGCCATCGGGGTACCCGCCGCCGTCCCAGCGTTCGTGGTGCCAACGACAGATTTTTTCCGAAAGCAGAATCAGCGGCTCGTTGTGATGCACCTGCATCTTTTGAAGAATTTCTTCCCCGTAGATCGTGTGCATCTTCATGAGATCCCATTCTTCGGGAGTGAGCTTTCCCTTCTTATTGAGAACGGCTTCCGGCACTTCGATCTTACCGATGTCGTGCAGAGCACTCGCCATTGCGGTCATCGTGATCTCAGCTTCCGTCATCGGGTACTTATCGGTGATTTCCGTCAGCTTGCGTCCGATCACCCCCACGGCCGTTCTCACGTGCACCACATGCAGACCGCTTTCCTGATTGCGCACTTCAACGACGTGGCTCAGGATGTTGATCATCATGCTCGAAAGTTTTTCTTTCTCGTAGACCTGGTCGGCAAGAAGCTTCGCAAGATGTTTCTGTCGGGCGTAGAGGTTCAGCGTATTGATGACGCGGCGCTGCACCACGACCATGTCAAAGGGGCGCTGCAGATAGTCGGTCGCCCCGGGCTCATAGGCCGCATGAACCGTCGAAGGATCCAATTCCGCGGAAATGACGATGACGGGTACCGTCTCCACGTCATCATTCCGCATCCGCCGCATCACTTCCATGCCGTCCATCACAGGCATGTTGATGTCCAGAAGGAGAAGATCAATACCGCCGGGATTGGCCCGCAGTACTTCAAGCGCCGTCGCTCCGTTGTCAGCTTCGAGAATGCGGTAATACGTCCCCAGGATTTCCTTGAGGATCTCACGATTCATCTCCGAATCATCGGTAATGAGGATGGTGGGGCGATTTGTCATGATGGTTAGTCTTATTTCGTTCCGAGAAACCCACCGCCGTCTTGCTTGACTCAAAAGCGTCGCCCCCGATTCAGTCCCACCAGCCGACACGGGCTGCCCTACGGAACTCTCTGGTACGCTTTTTGCGGGTTCCTTCTCTTCGCAAGTTTTCGGAATACACAATTCTGCAAGAAACGCAGGACGGCGGTAAATCTCGGGCATTGTACCCGAGAACTACGCGGAAAAAACAAAGAAAAATTTAGAAATTCGGCACCTCATAATGCACTTTCGATCCGTCGTCATCTCAGCCGCTTCCGGGATGCTCCCCCTCACAATACCCACCGGAAGGTTCCTGGCCGACAGAACCTCTTCGGCGACAGCGTCACGAACACCCCTTACTACCGGTTTGATCTTTTGTTTAGGTTCGTCCATGCCGTTTTCCTCCGTTGCGGCCGGAACCTTTCCTTTTATTGTGCGTCAACCAAAAAATCACTCCGAAAAATTATTCAAAAACTGCAATATTCAGAAAACATCCCCTGCATGCGTCCGATTCATTTTTTCTCGTTTTCAACCTGACAAACTCCTACCGTCAGCGGTATAGTCAGCGTTTACGCAACTTTTTCCAGTTCACCTCATTTCATGCCGTCTGTTTTTCCTTCCACCATTGCCCGACTGCTCTTCGGCATCAGTGCATCGCTTGTCGTTGTCACCGGCGCCCACGCGTCCGCCGGCACGGCATCCGACGCACTCGCACAGGCTTTAACGGGCGAAATCGCCCTGCAGCGCCACCTGATGCCGCAGGCCTGGAAAAGCTTCATGACTGCAGCCGAAGCCGCGCACGACAGCCGCTACGCCGAACGCGCCTGGGAAACCGCCATCGCAAGCCGCAGCCCGGAAAATGCCGCCTTGGCTCTCACGCTCTGGCGTAAATTAGCGCCCGAAGACGCGCGCACCGGGATTCTCGCGTCGGCCGAAGGCCTGTTGTCGGACGACGCCAAAGTCCGCAGCGCCAGTGAAGCACGCTTAAAGGAGGCACTTGCCAAAACCGACAATCCGGCCGCCATGATCGCCAAGGTGACGGAACTCACCGCCGCGTCCGACCACAAAAAAGCAGTGTATGAGAGCCTCGCGCGACTCACGCAGCCCTACATCAAAAAAAACGCCCCGATGGAATTGGTGCTCGCTGAAACGGCGGACGCCGCCGGGTTCTCCGAAGCCGCGATGCGCCACGCCAAACGGGCCCTCAAAGCGGCCCCGGACGATTCCCGCATCCTGATGGCCGGCATCGACTACCTTTTCCGCGCCGATGCCCCCGCCGCCACCCAGGCGCTCACTGCCTTTTTACAGCGTCACCCCGACTTCATCCCGGCGCACCTTGCGCTCGCAAAGTCCTACCTGCGCACCGGTACTGAAGAAGACATTCGGCGGGAATTAACGGAAATCAACCGCCGCGGCGGTACGGAGCCCAACACGGTTTATGCCGCAGGCACCATTGCTGAAGAAGCGGGGTTTCTCGACGACGCGGAAAAAGCCTATAAGAAATACCTCGTTCTCATCAGCCGTCCGGAAAACGAACGGTTTCAGCCCGACGCCGCCTACGCGCGGATTGCAATGGTGAAACTTGCCCGCGGCGACAAGGCGCGTGCCGTCGAATGGTTCCGCAAAGTCGAAAAGGGTGACAAGTACCTGCCGGCCAAAATGAAGGAAGCCGAAGTCTTAGCCGATCTCGGTGAAACGGAAGCGGCGTGCACGGTGCTCAAAACCATCAAGGCAGACACGAAGCAAAAGGAGAAATTCCTTCTTGCGGCCGTGGATCTTTACCTGCAGGCAGGACGGCGCGATGCAGCCTACGAAACGTCGCGCGACGCACTGAAACTGGCCCCCAACGACCCGCAGACGATCTATAAGGCAGCGCAGCTGTCGGAAACCACCTCGCGCTACACCGAAGCCGAAGCACTTTTGAAGCACTACATCGAGATTCGTCCCAACGACGCCAACGGCTACAACGCCCTGGGGTACATGTGGCTTGAAAACGACATGCACCTCGCGGAAGCGGGGCGCCACATCGAACGCGCCATGGAATTGTCCGAAGGCAAAGACGGTTTCATCACGGATTCCATGGGGTGGCTTCGGTTTAAAGAAGGAAAGCCCCGGGAAGCCGAAACCTACCTTCGGGACGCCTTCCGACTGCAGCCCGACGTCGACATTGCCCTGCATCTGGCGGAAGTGCTGATCGTCAACGGCAAGCCCGACGAAGCCCGCAAGATGCTCTCGCTCGTTCTCAAGAATTCTCCGGACAACCTCACGGCACAGCGTCTTTTAAAACGCCTGAACGCCGCCGATAAGGACACCCCATGAACCGCCGTTTTCTGTTGACCGCTGCGGCCCTTTTGCTCGCCGGCTGCACCACGCTCACCGGCCCCGTCGGCACTCGCCGCTTTTCCGGGCGATTCTCACTTCGGGCCGCCGGCGCTGAGAATGTCCAGACCGCGGCCGGCAAATACCGTCTGACAGCAACGGGCGACGTTTACGAGCTCGTCATTCTGTCCCCCTTAAACGGCGTTCTCGGCAAAGTTACCGTCACTCCGTCGGAAGCCCGCGTCGAACGCGGCGGCCATCCCGACCTAACGGCACCGTCCGAAACTCAGCTGATGCAGAGCACTTTCGGTTTTGACCTGCCGATTGCCGTTTTTACGGCTTGGTTGGATGGGATTCCCTCCCCTAAAGTCCCCTTCACACGCACGGCGGCCGATTCGTTTACGCAGAGCGGTTGGAGTGTTACCTACACCGCGTCGCCTGCCGGCGGACGCCCCGCAGTATTAAAACTCGGCCGAGCCGATGCCCTGCAGCGCCTCAACCTCACGATGACCGTCGAAAAAGAAACCGTTTCCGCCGCTTGATCCCGTTATGTCCGATTTTCTGCCCGTCAATACCTTGATTCCACCGGTACCGTTGCCCGAAAACGACGCCGTAAGCATCACCGTCCCGGCACCCGCCAAACTCAACCTTTTTCTGCATGTGGTGGGGCGACGCCCCGACGGCTATCACCTCTTGGAAAGCGTTTTCTTTATGGTGACGCTGGCCGACACCCTCACCTTCACCCGCGGTGCACCCGGCACCGGCGTCGTGCGTACGGGCGACATGGCCGAGCATCCGGAAAAAGATCTCTGCGTCAGAGCCGTTCGGGCGTTGGAACAATACACCGACCGCACCTTTGACCTCACGATCGACGTCACGAAACGCATCCCGTCAGGGGCCGGAATGGGGGGCGGCTCCAGCGACGCCGCAACGACGCTCATCGCACTTAACCGCTGGTACCGATTGGGACTTACCCGCGCAGAACTCATTGACGTCGCCGAAACCCTGGGGGCCGACGTTCCGTTCTTTATTTTCGGCGAAACGGCGTTCGTCACCGGCATCGGCGAAAAACAGACGCCGATCGCCCTGCCCGCGGGCAACGTGCTTCTCGTCATGCCCTCCGTTGCTACGCCTACGGCCGGCATCTTTGCCGACCCCGGCTTGACAAGGGACACTTCTTCCTTGAAAATAACAAGTCTTTCGTCCGAAATCGTGGCTCAGTGGCCTCGTCCCTTCGGTCGAAACGACCTGGAACCCGTCGTTCTCCGCCGCAATGCGGAAACGAAATCGGCCCTCGCTCACTTGGGCGACGGCGCCCGAATGACCGGTTCCGGTTCGGCTGTCTTTAAGCTTCTTGCCGTTGACGACGCCGTTTCAACGGACGTCCCTGCCGGTATGCAGGGATGGCTTGCTACAATTCAGCCTCAGCATCCGCTTTTTCACTGGCTCTGATCCGTAAGCGATCTCAAACGAGCCGGCGAGAGAGTGTCAGGGATGTCGCCAAGCGGTTAAGGCACCGGATTTTGATTCCGGTATACGAAGGTTCGAATCCTTCCATCCCTGCCAAATTTCTTTTATCTTCAACATTCAGCACTTTTCAAACGCTATAATTCGTCACAGTTTTCTGACCTGACGCCTTCATCGGGATAAGCTAAATGCCCCTTGATCAAACCGGTTTTCTTCTGCGTTTCGAAGGATCGGTCTCAACAGCCATGCGATACCCTCTGACTCGTTAGCCTGCAAAACGCCGCACATCCACGACCTTCATGTACTGGTTTCTCGGATTACCGTTGAAAATCGGCACGAACTGCAGAATTTCAGCCCACGCCGCGGCGAAGAACCGGCAAAGAACAACAGCTTCCGCCTCGTGATTTCAGAGCGCCGCAATCAGCGCATCCGTCTCCTTCGGATCCGTCGACCACGACGTCGCAATGCGTTCGATCACGTGATCCGCATCCGGCCGTTCCCAAAAGCCCATCGCCACAGACTGCTGCAGTTTTTCCGCCGCCGCGTTCGTGAGCAACACGAAAATCTGGTTCGTACGCCCGCCGAAAAGCACCGTGTAGCCTTTCTTCACCAAGGCGTCCCGAATGCGGTCGGCTTCACTGTCTGCATGCCGCGCCATTTCCATACCGAGGCCGTCGGTAAAAAGCGCATCAAACTGCGCACCGAGCACCTTGCTTTTCGCCATCAAAGCGCCGTACTGCTTGGTCAGCGTAAAGAAATGCGGCACTGTCCCTGCTTTCGGGAACACCACGGCTTCGCCGAACAAAAGACCGCACTTCGTGCCGCCGATGTAAAACGCGTCGCAGAGCCGCGCAATGTCGGCGAGCGTCACGTCGTTACCTTCCGCCGCAAGACCGTAAAAGAGCCGAGCCCCGTCCAAATAAAGTACCGCGCCGTGACGACGGCAGCATTCGGAAATCGCCGTGAGTTCCTTAAGGCTGTAGAGCGTGCCGTATTCCGTAGGCTGCGTCACATAGACGGCCCCAGGCTGCGGCATGTGTTCCCGATTGTCGTCTTTCTCCCAAGCGATAAACACGTTTTCAACCTGCTCCGCCGACAGCTTACCGTCGGTCCCCGACAACTCCACCACCTTGTGCCCGGACGCCTCAATGGCACCCGCTTCATGCACGGCAATGTGTCCGGTCTTGGCTGCAATGACGGACTGCCAAGGTTTGAGCAGCGTACTCAGCACCACCTTGTTCGTCTGCGTACCACCGGAAAGAAGATAGATTTCCGCCTCCGGGGCCCCGCAGGCTTCACGGATTTTCGCGCGTGCCGCGTCGCTTACGGCGTCTCCCACACCGTAGCAGCCGGTTTTCAAATAGTTGCAGGCTTCCAGCGCTTCAAACACCTTGGGGTGCGCGCCATCCAAATAGTCGCAGGCAAAGTTGAGCATCTCGGTCTCCCTGAAAAAAGATGACCTGAAGTCTACGACCTTCGCTTCCGTACATAATAGTTTTTTAAACCCCATGCCTTCCGGGCTAAACCGTCAGATTTCCACCAGGGAAAAAGAACTCGACACCGACGACAACGTTGTAAACAAATGTAAAAGGGCCTCAGGCCGTCTTGACATCACCCCGCGCCGTCCGCATAATTCGCCCCGCTTAAATCATCGAAAGAGAGTTTCTGCGCAGACAGGATAACAACCTATACGCAGACGGTGATGCCCCGGAGTCGTTGCTGAGGGCGAGAGCACAGAAGACCCGTCGGTGTATGACCGGACGGGTTTTTTTATTGCCGGAAATCATATCCGCTGCGGAAAGTTCATTGATTTTGCTGAGGGCGGATGTTAAAATCCTGCGTTTTTCGAGGCACTGCGCCGCGAAATCGGAGCCGGCGGCTCCATACCTGACTGACGTTTCATCGTCGGACATTCCCGTTTAATTTCATACAGATAAGAGCAAATTACCATGGTTCCTGTCGTTCCTGACAGCCTGAAGGTTTTCTCGGGCAACGCCAACCCCAAGCTTGCGCACGCGGTAACGCAGTACCTCAACATTCCGCTCGGCCGTGCGACGGTCAACCGCTTCTCCGACGGGGAAGTGATGGTGGAAATCAACGAAAACGTCCGCGGCAGCGACGTCTTCGTGCTGCAGAGCACCTGCGCCCCCACCAACGATAATCTGATGGAACTCATGATCATGACGGACGCTCTGCGCCGCGCCTCCGCGCGCCGCATCACCGCCGTGATGCCCTACTACGGTTATGCCCGTCAGGATCGCCGTCCTCGTTCCGCCCGTGTGGCCATTTCCGCCAAGGTCGTGGCAAACATGCTCCAGAGCGTGGGCGTGAACCGCGTCCTCACGATGGATCTGCACGCCGACCAGATTCAGGGCTTCTTTGACGTGCCCGTGGACAACATCTATTCCACCCCGGTGCTCCTGAACGACATCCTCGCTCACCAGTACCCGGATCTTATGGTGGTGAGCCCGGACGTGGGCGGCGTGGTCCGTGCCCGTGCGATGGCCAAGGAACTGGGCGTTGATCTCGCCATCATCGATAAGCGCCGTCCGCGTGCCAACGTCGCGGAAATCATGAACATCATCGGCGACGTGAAGGGTCGTACCTGCGTCATCACCGACGACATCGTCGACACCGCGGGCACCCTCTGCAACGCCGCGGGCGCCTTGAAGGAACGCGGCGCCAAGCGCGTTCTCGCTTACGCCGCCCACCCCGTTTTCTCCGGCAACGCCATCGAACGCATTGCCAATTCCGCCTTGGACGAAGTGGTGGTCACGGATACGATCCCCTTGCGCCCCGAAGCCGAACAGTGCTCCAAGATCCGCCAGCTCTCCTGCGCGCATCTCGTGGGCGAAACCATTTCCCGCATCGCGCGGGAAGATTCCGTAAGCGCGCTTTTTAACGAATAAGACGCGTTTTCGGTCATTCGAGCGTTCCGCAGCTGGTCGCGGCTGCGGACAATTTTTTCACTTTTAAAACCCCTACTATTCGGAGTTAAATCATGAAATTCACTGCTGTCACGCGTAAAGAGCAGGGAACGAGTGCGAGCCGCCGCCTGCGTCGCGAAAACAAGGTCCCGGGCATCGTCTACGGGAACAATGTTGAAGCTACGCCCATCGCGCTCGATCACAACGAACTCTTCTACAACCTGCAGAAGGAAAAGTTCCACGCTTCCATTCTCGACATGGAATTGGACGGCAAGGAAGAACTCGTCATTCTGCGTGCGTTCCAGATGCACCCCTACAAGCCCCAGGTCATGCACTGCGACTTCCAGCGCGTTGACCCGAACTCTGAAGTGACGATGCGCGTGCCGCTGCACTTCTTCGGCGCTGAAAACAGCCCGGCCGTCAAGATCGACAAGGGCTTCATCAGCCACCTCACGAGCTTCGTGGAAGTGGCCGCCATGCCCAAGGCTCTGCCCGAATTCATCGAAGTGGATCTCTCCGGTATGACGAGCCAGACGACGATGCGCGTTGCCGACGTGAAGCTTCCCGAAGGCGTGCGTGCGATCGCTCCGGAAACCCCGATCGCCACCGTGACCGTGATCGCCGAAGATACGGCTGCTGCCCCCGTTGCTCCCGCTGCCGCCGATGCTGCGGCCCCGGCTGCTGCCGCGGCTCCTGCTGCCGCCGCTCCGGCTGCGAAGTAATTCTTCGCCCAAATCACGCACCGGCGGCAACGCCGGTGACGACACCGCGGATACCTTCGATGCGGCTCACGCCCGCGAAGCGGTCCGCGGTTCTTTTTTGAACCGAATTTTTGGACTTTTCCCATGGATAACGCCTTTTCCGCTCTCGGACTTTCCGACACCATTACGAGTGCCCTCGCCGAGATGGGCTTTGAAGAACCGACGCCCATTCAGACCGCGGCGATCCCCGTGCTCCTCACAGGAAAAGACGTGCTGGGACAAGCCGCGACGGGGACGGGGAAAACCGCCGCCTTTGCGCTCCCCCTCATTGAAAGATATGTCGTGGAGCAGGCAAAAGGGCTGCCGGCCGTTCTCGTTTTGACCCCTACCCGTGAACTCTGTCTGCAGGTTGCCGAAGCCTTTAATAACTTCGGCAAAAAAACAGGCATCGTCGTTGCTCCCATCTACGGCGGGCAGGAATACGGACGCCAGATCCGACTTTTGAACCGCGGCGTACACGTCGTCGTAGCCACCCCGGGACGCGCACTTGACCACATCAAAAAGGGAACGCTCGATCTTTCCGCCATCAAGGCGCTCGTCATGGACGAAGCCGACGAAATGCTCGACATGGGCTTTGTCGACGAATTGGAAGCGATCCTCGCGGAACTCCCGCCCGAACGTCAGACGGCGCTTTTTTCCGCTACGCTCCCCGAACGCATCCGCCGCATTGCGGAGTCGCACTTAAAGGATCCGCAGAAAATCGTCATCGCCCGCGAGAAAACCGCCGACGGCGAAACACCCCGCGTTCCTCAGAAAGCCTACATGGTGGGGCATGCGCACCGCTTGGCCGCGTTAGGGCGCATTCTTGACGTGGAGGCCGCGGAACTCGCGATTGTGTTTGCGCGTACCCGCAATGAAGTGGACGAAGTGACCGAAGCGCTGCGCACCCGCGGGTTTGCCGTCGAGGCGCTGCACGGGGGGCTTGATCAGGATTCCCGCGATCGCGTGATGAAGCGCGCGAAAACCGGAAACTGCGAAGTCATCGTCGCAACCAACGTCGCAGCCCGCGGCATTGATCTTGAAAACGTCACTCACGTCATCAACTTCGGCATTCCGGCGTCGCTTGAAACCTACGTACACCGCATCGGCCGCACGGGCCGCGCAGGCCGCACCGGAGTTGCGATTACGGTACTCGAACCGCGCGAACATCGCCGCCTGCGGGCGCTTGAAGGCATCACGAAGGCGAAAATCGAGCTTCTCACCGTTCCCACCGTCACCGACGTACGCGCCAAGCGCATGGAAGTGACGCGCGGCGCCGTGAAGGAAGAACTCCTGTCGGGACGCTTTGAAAAGTACCGCGTCGTCGCCGAACAGCTCTGCGAAGATGCCGATCCGTTTGAAGTGGCGGCCGCAGCGCTTGCTTACGCCGACAAACTCGCCGGCAACACCGAAGACGAAGAAGAAATTCCTGCCGTCACGCCTTTTGAAAAGAAGCGCCGGGAACCGCGCGAACGCCGACCGGACACGGGGCTCTTTAATAAGGCCCCCGAAGAAGGCATGACGCGTCTTTTTATCGGAGCGGGCCGCGAAATGGGCATCCGTCCTTCGGACATCGTGGGCGCAATTGCGAACGAAGCCGGCATCGCGAGCCGCCGCATCGGCGCCATCGACATCGCAGACCGCTTCACGTTGGTGGAAGTGGATTCGCCCGTCGCACAAGCCGTCGTCACGGCGCTCCGTGGCACCACCATCAAGGGGCGCACGGTGACGGTACGCAGGGATCAACCCAAGCGCGCCGCAGGCTACCGCGAAACCCGACAGGACGAGGGCTGCCGCCCCGCCAAGCGCGACTTTAAGAATAAAACGCCGAAACGCGACCGCTTCGGCGACTTGGGAGACGGCGCTAAAAAGCGCGCCAAGAAATCCCGTTTTGAAGAGGAATAAATCATGCCCGCCAAACTGACGCCGATTCGTCTGATCGTCGGCCTCGGCAATCCCGGTGACGAATACCGCAGTACCCGTCACAACATGGGGTTCTGGTTTCTGGATGAACTCGCCCGAGAAAAGGGCGTCCGTTTTTCGTCCGATGCCCGCTTCTTCGGGGATACGGCGCGGCTCACGACGCCCGAAGGCGACGTGTGGCTCTTAAAACCCACGACCTACATGAATGCGTCGGGCTCGGCCGTGCAGGCGCTTGCCGCCTATTACAAAATCAAACCCGAAGAAATTCTCGTCGTGCACGATGAACTCGACATCGCACCGGGGTGCCTCAAAGTGAAGTTGGGCGGCGGCAACGCCGGTCACAACGGTTTAAAAGACATTACCGCGAAACTCTCCACGCCGAACTTTTGGCGCCTTCGGATCGGGATCGGTCACCCGCGCGTCTACTGCCCGCAGCAACAGGTGTACGACTGGGTGTTGGGCTGCCCATCTTCCGAACACGAAAGCGCCATCCGCCCGATGATTGCCGAAGCGCTTAAGACCGTGCCCTGGTGGATCACCGGTGATACGGCCCGCATCGAACGGACTCTGAAAAAATTCGGAAGTCTTCCCAAACCCGCGAAAACCGATGCCGTCTAGCCCTGCCTTTTTAGTGAGCGCGTGCCTCGCAGGCCGCGCCTGCCGCTACGACGGCAAGTCCAAACCCGCGGGTTCGGGCTGCGAAGCCCTCATCACCGTTCTCGAAGAAAAGGGGCTGACGAAAATCCTCTGCTGCCCGGAGTGCGCGGGCGGCCTTTCTACGCCGCGCCCACCCGCCGAAATTGAACCCGGCCGCACCGCGGCGGAAGTTCTGGCGGGGTTGGGACGCGTTCTTACCGCGGACGGAACGGACGTCACCGAGGCTTACGTGAAGGGCGCTCAAGACACTCTCACGCTTTGCCGGGAGCACAACGTGAAACTCGCGATCCTTAAGGCGAAAAGCCCCTCCTGCAGTTCGTCCGACGTCTACGACGGCACGTTCTCCGGGCAATTGATCCCGGGGCGCGGCGTTACGGCACAACTTCTGGAACGGCACGGCATCCGCGTCATGGACGAAGACGACGCGGAGCGCCTCATTGAACGAGCGGCGCGCCTCACTCGATAATTTCCGAAGTAACCATCTGTTTTACGTCGGGTTTACCCCTACAGTCTATGGCTTAACCGGAGCATCCCTGTTAGTATCAGGGCCTTCACGAAATCGGCGTTGTTCGGTGTTTCTTGAAAAACCTGTACAACGCTTTTTTTCGGTAGAACCTCGGTCGGCTGTCGGACGTTGCGCGTTCGTCAACCGGCGTCGGACGGCACCCGTTTTACGCGGGCTTTCACTTATCAAGCCGTCCGCATCGCAACGCCCCCGGGTGAAAGGCGGGAGCTTGAGATCGTTTCAACAACATGTGGATTGGTGTACTGCAGGGCGTGCTCGCGGGCGCGCTCTGGGGGTTGATTTATATCGCCCCGTTGATGGTGCCGGAATACAACCCGGTTCTCGTGGCTTTGAGCCGCTTCATTATGTTCGGCTTCGTGTCGTTGCCGTTTATTTACATCCTGCGTCGGGATCTGAAGAAATTTTCCCGCGCGGACGTTTGGGAAGCCTTCCGACTGCCGTTTTTAGGCAACGTCGTCTTCTACAGCCTCATCACCATATGCATTCGCCTCGCCGGCGCACCGTTGGCCGGCATGTTCATGGCCGTCATCCCGGTTCTCGTGGCCATTTCGTCCAACTTTCTGTGTCGCGGTTCCGACCGGGCGCTTTCCTGGAGTGCCATCACCCCGCCCCTCATCGTCATTCTCGTGGGCCTCGTGATCGCCAACTGGTCGGAATTTAAATACATGACGGCCGCCGCAGAATCCCCCACTGAATTCTGGATCGGCGTCGCGTTCGGCGTCGCCGCCGTCATCGATTGGACGTGGTTCTCGATCGTGAACGGCGAATGGCTGCTCGCACACCCGCGGCACAGTTCGGCGGCGTGGACGGCGCTTCAGGGCGTCACCGTACTTCCCGTCGTATTGGTTCTTTTCATCATCGTCGCTTACCCCGTGGGGTGGCTCGATACGAGCGTCACGATTCTGGGGCCCGCCCCCTGGCGGTTCCTTGCGACCGCTCTCATGATCGGGTTGCTCTGCTCCTGGGTCGCCATGTACTTCTGGAACGCCATGAGTCAGCGCCTGCCGTCGGCTCTCGGAGGTCAGCTCATCGTCTTTGAATCCATTTCGTCCGTCGTCTACGCCATGATGTGGCGCGGTGAATGGCCGACCGTCACCATGGTCGTGGGCTACACGATTCTTCTTGCGGGGGTCTTCGGCTCTTTGTGGGTTTTCCGGCGCGCAGACGCCGCCCGCGAAGAAGCGGCCGCCGCCAAGATGGTACTGCAGCCCGTGCAGTCTTAAGACTCCGTTTCTGAAAAAACGCGGCCGCCGATTTCGGGCAGTCCGCGTTTTTTCCCGACAACTGTCACTAAGTTCAGCAAACTTCCGTTTGCCTGACTTTCTGCCATGTCCGAGACCGCCATATAGACTCATCTTCCGCGAAAGCTCGAACAAAAACTGCAACTTGCCGGCAAACAAATCCGCTTGGCGAGGTAACGCCGGAAAATGACGATTGCCTTGGCAGCCGACCAAGCTCAGTTCTCCTCACTCACCGTCACGCGTGTGGAAAAAGGCCTTTCCGGAACCAATCAGAACGCTTCGACAGGAGGTACTCCGCGGAGCTGCCAAATACTCATTTGAGTTTGGACCGCAATGGTTACGAAAATATCCGCCGATTTTTCTGTCAGCGGATCCTGAAAACCGTGCTGTCCGCCAATTTTCGCGCGTCGGTACTGAAATGCGGACCTGAACCTGCGCTTCAACGCTTGCGACTTGTATTTTCTCGACCGTACCCAAGCCCAATCCATCATCGAAGATGATTGTTGCCGCCGTTGCTCTGTGCCCGTAAGAAGCTAAAAAACTCGACATTCCTCTTAGAGATCAGCGGATTTTTACTGCCCGTTTTTTCTCAAAATTCACATCCGAAACGTCATTTAGCCGCCCCGCCCCCTCTATAATTACAGGCTATTTTCAAAAAGTTGCCGGCGCAGTACCGTGCCGACAGCAGATTCGTTTTAGGAAAAACCAAGAAATGGGACTTAAATGCGGCATCGTCGGCCTGCCCAACGTCGGCAAGTCGACTATTTTCAATGCACTCACCAAAGCCGGCATTGCGGCGGAAAACTACCCCTTCTGCACCATCGAACCCAACGTCGGCATCGTGGAAGTCCCCGATCCGCGCTTAAAGGCCTTGGCTGAGATCGTGAAGCCCGAACGCATCGTGCCCGCCGCTGTGGAATTTGTGGACATCGCCGGTCTCGTTGCCGGCGCGAGCAAAGGCGAAGGCCTCGGCAACCAGTTCCTCGCGAACATCCGCGAGTGCGATGCCATTGCGCACATCGTTCGTTGCTTCAACGACGAAAACGTGGTTCACGTTGCCGGTCACGTGAACCCCATCGAAGACATCGAAGTCATCAACACGGAATTGGCGCTTGCCGACCTCGCGTCCGTCGATAAGCAGATTCAGAAAAACATCAAACAGGCACACTCAGGCGGCGACAAGGAAGCCCTCAAGCTCGTGACGGCCTTGGAAAAGATCAAACCCGCCCTCGATGAAGGCAAACCCGCCCGCAGCGTGAAGCTCACCGACGAAGAAAAGGCCGTCATCCGTCCGCTTTTCCTGCTCACGATGAAGCCCGTCATGTACGTTGCCAACGTCGACGATCACGGCTTTGAAAACAACCCGCTCCTTGACAAAGTGAAGGCGTTTGCCGCGCAAGAAAATGCCCCCGTCGTCGCCGTGTGCGCCAAAACGGAAGCCGACATCGCCGATCTTGACGAAGCCGACAAGGAAATGTTCCTCGAAGACATGGGGATGACCGAACCGGGGCTTGACCGCGTGATCCGCGCGGGTTACGAACTTCTGGGCCTTCAGACCTACTTCACCGCGGGCGTCAAGGAAGTGCGCGCCTGGACGATCCACAAGGGCGACACGGCCCCCAAGGCCGCCGGCGTCATTCACACCGACTTTGAACGCGGCTTCATCCGCGCTCAGACGATCGCCTACGACGACTACGTCGCTTATAAGGGTGAAAAGGGCGCTCAGGAAGCGGGCAAGATGCGCGCCGAAGGCAAAGACTACGTCGTCAAAGACGGCGACGTGATGGAATTCCTCTTTAACGTCTAACCGCGTTCCGGGGATCAGACAAAACGCCGTTCCGACAATTCGGAGCGGCGTTTTTTTCGGTCATACCGCCGGTTTTTTCTGCAGCCGATCCCGAATCAGAATCGCCGCGAGATTCATCGCAAAAACCAAGAGCACCAACAGAAGGCCCGTGCTGTACTGCATCGGACGTGTTTTTTCGATTTCGGTTCCCGACGTCGCCAAAACGTACATGTGGTAGGGAAGCGCCATCACGCTGCTGAAAACGGATTCCGGCAGCTTCGGCGTGTAAAAGACCGCCGCCGTAAACATCACGGCGCTCGTTTCACCCGCAGCGCGTGCCACGGCCAGAATTGCTCCGGTGAGAATCCCGGGAAGGGCCGCCGGCAGCACCACGCGGCCGATCGTCTGACTTTTCGTCGCTCCCAGCGCGAGACTCGCCTCACGCCAGGCGCCCGGCACCTGTTTAAGGGCCTCTTCCGTCGTATTGATGATAATGGGTAAGGTCAATACCGCAAGCGTCAGCACGCCCGACAAAAGACTCACCTTGAACCCCAGCGCCGTCACAAAGAACGCCAGTCCGAAGAGCCCGAAAACGATCGAGGGGACGCCCGCCAAGTTGGCAACCGAGAGCCGCACCACGTCTTTTAAAAACGAACCCCGGCTGTATTCGTTTAACCACACGGCGCACGCCACGCCGAAAGGAAGCGCCATCGCAATGGCGCCCGCCGCCAAAAGGAACGTTCCCACCAAACACGGAAAGACGCCGCCTTCGGTCATCATTTTCTGCGGCGCATCGACGATGAAGTCCCAGGTCAAGGCGCCGCTTCCCTCGACAAGAAGAAACACGCAGGCCGCGACCAATGCCGCACAATTTAAGTACGCCGCCACTCGCAGACCGGCAAAGGCAAGTACCTGCGTCATAAAACGACGGGGACGGGATTTTTCCTGCGCCCGGGCACAGAGACTTTTTGAAGAAGTCATGGAGTCATCCTACACCGCCGGCGTCTTATAGCGCTGCGCGAGCCGAAACGCGACGGCATTAAAAAGAAAGGTGAGAATAAAAAGCGCCATACCGGTCGCAAAAAGCGCGTGATAGTGAGGACTTCCGAAAGGCGCTTCCGCCATTTCCGCCGCAATGCTCGCAGGCATCGGCCGAATGGGATCAAACACGGATTCCGGCACGATCGCCGCGCCCCCCGCAACCATCAGCACCACCATCGTTTCCCCCAACGCCCGGCTCATGCCGAGAATCACGGCCGTTCCGATGCCGGACAAGGCGTAAGGCACCGTCACGAGTTTCAACGTTTCCCACGGCGTCGCCCCCAACGCGAGCGACGCATCCTTCAGCGCCCGCGGCACGGCATGAAGCGCATCTTCGGAAACTGAACAAATGGTGGGCACGGCCATAAAGGCGAGCATCAGCGCCGCATTAAAAAGATTTAACCCCGTCGCAATCCCCAGCGTCTTCTGCAGCCAGGGTGCCACGAGTACCATGCCGATAAAGCCGATGACGACGGAAGGCAGTGCCGCCAAAAGTTCAATAAAGGGCTTTACCACTCTCCGGACGTTCACCGACGCCACTTCGGACAAATAGGCCGCCGTCGCAATCCCCAACGGTACCGCAATCACGCTCGCCAGTACCGTCACCGCGAGCGACCCCGCGATGAGGGAGCCGATTTCAAAATCGGGCGCATCCCCCGCGGGATACCAATCCGTCCCGAAAATAAAACGCAGGGGACCGACAAACTTAAAAACCGGCAGTCCTTCCTTAAAAAGATAGAAAACGATCCCCGCCAACACCGCGAGCGCCGTCAGCGCCAGGAGGGTGAGTCCCCCGCGGACCGCCGTTTCCCGACAACGTTTGTTCATCATCGTGCGTCACTCAAAATTAAAACGGCCGGAAACCCCTATGACCGAGTGTCTCTCCTCGGTCCCCGACAGCGGTTCCGACCGCAAAGCCCGACGATTTATTCCGACAAGGGCACAAAGCCCGTTTCCTTCACAAGCTTCTGCCCCTTCTTCGCATCGAGCATGAAGTCCGTGAAGTGCTTCACCGCGGCCTTAGGTTCGCCGTTGGTGAAGAAATAGAGTTCTCGAGAAAGAGGCCACGCCTTCGTTTTCGCAGCGGCAGCCGTCGCTGTCTTACCGTCGATCGTCAGCGCCTTTGTCTGGCGGTCAACGTACCCCAAACCGATGTAACCGATGGCATTCGTGTTCTGCGCCACAGTCTGAACGACGGTACCGTTGGAAGCCTGCAGAAGCGCTCTCGGCGTCACGCGGGCCTTTTTCATCACAAGTTCTTCCCAGGTTTCAAACGTGCCGGACGACGAGTCGCGGCTCACCACCACGATCGGCGCATTCTTCCCGCCCACGTCCTTCCAATTACGGATCTTGCCTTCATAAATAGCTTTCAACGTCGCAAGCGTCACGTTCTTCACGGGATTGGCGTTATTGACGACCGGCACGATCGCATCCACCGCAACCGGAATGCGGTAGGGCGTCACGCCGCGCGACTTTGCCAGATTCGTTTCGCTCGTCTTGATGTCGCGCGAACTCATGGCGACATCGGTAAGCCCGTCAATCAAGGCCTTGATGCCGTTGCCGGAACCGCCGCCCGAAAGCGAAATCGCGGCAGCACCCGCTTCATGCGAATACCCTTCGAGCGCCTTCTGCACAATGGGAAGCACGGTCGTCGAACCGTTCACCACGATCTCCGCGGCGCTCGCTCCGAAACCCGCCGTCGACATCACCACCGCCGCTGCAGCCGCGGCCGCGGCCGCCAACTTTTTCACCAACATGGAATTCTTTCCTTTCGAAAAAAGGGGACGTTCACTGATTTGTGAGGAGTCCGGCGGCCGTCACCCTTACGTTTCTCCGCCTGTCTCTGAATCATTTCAGGACGGCATCATGCTCGGTATTTGTGACAGTTATGTATTTAATTTATGACGAAAAAGTGACATATCCTCCGTCACGGAAACGTCATAAAGGCGTCACAAACACGACACAAACCACGGGGCGTTTCGTCACAAACCCGCCTTACGATCCGCGACACTGCGGCAAACCGTTTCCGGCCGCTTTTCTTTTGACGCTTTTCCATGAACGATTCCGATTACAAAATCCGCGCCGAACATATCGACTTTTTCTACGGCAGCAAACAGACGCTCTTTGACGTCAATCTCGCGTTCCGCGATAAAGAAGTCACCGCCCTCATCGGCCCCTCGGGCTGCGGTAAATCCACCTTCCTGAGAACGCTCTCGCGCATGAACGAACTCATCCCCGGCACCCGGCTCACGGGCCTCATCACGTTGGACGGGGATGATGTGTACGCGCCGGACTTTGACGTCGTCGCCCTTCGGCAGCGCGTGGGCATGGTCTTTCAGCGTCCGACGCCGTTTCCGAAGTCCATTTTTGAAAACGTTGCCTACGGCCTCAGAGTCGCGGGTGTCTCAGATCACCACCTCATTGACGACACGGTAGAGGAAAGCTTAAAGCGCGCCGCACTCTGGGACGAAGTCAAAGATCGGCTTTCAGAAAGTGCTCTCGGGCTTTCGGGCGGCCAGCAGCAGCGCCTCTGCATTGCTCGGGCGCTTGCGGTAGAACCCGAAGTACTCCTTATGGACGAGCCGTGCTCCGCCTTGGATCCGATAGCCACGCAGCGCCTGGAAGAAAGCATTCTCGAACTCAAAAAGAGCCTGGCCGTCATCATCGTGACGCACAACATGCAGCAGGCGGCGCGCGTCTCGGACAAAACCGCGTTTTTCTTCATGGGTCGCTTGATCGAATTTGATAAAACGGACACGATCTTCAACCACCCGACAAACGACAAAACCCGAGACTATGTGAACGGGCATTTCGGCTAACTGCATTTCACTTCGGCCGCTGCACCTGCCGAAAACATGTGGCTATCCCGAAAACCGTTCTAAAAAACTTTTGTTTCTTAGACTATTTCCGGAGTTTCTCAGTTTTTGTTCGTCGCTTCACAAAACACACTTCTTTTTCTTACCGTACCGCCTGCATTTTCTTAACAAAAATTTCGCTTCATCCGCCCCCTCACAGGTAGAATAATCGTTTCCCCATTAACCACCGTTTTCCGACGGAATTTCTATGCCGATTCAATTTTCCGCAGAGGGTGCCATTGAACTCGGGCGCGAAGTCCTCGCGCGCGAAGCCGCCGCCGTCGCCGACATGGCAAAAACGCTTGACCGCGATCATTTTGCGCGGGCCGTGGAACTCATTCTTGCCTGCCGCGGCCGCGTCGTCGTAAGCGGCGTCGGCAAATCCGGCCACATCGGCCGCAAGGTGGCAGCGACCCTCGCTTCTACCGGAACGCCTGCCTTTTTCGTCCATGCCGCCGAAGCCGCCCACGGCGACCTCGGCATGATTACCAAGGATGACGTCGTCATCGGCATTTCCTACTCAGGGGAAACCGGGGAACTCCTCACCATCGTCCCCGTCATCAAGCGCGAAGGAACGCCCCTCATCACGATTACGGGGAATCCCGCGAGTACGCTTGCCAAGAATGCCGACGTGAATCTCGACGTACACGTAACGTCGGAAGCCTGCCCCTTAAACCTCGCGCCCACCACTTCCACGACGGCCACGCTCGCGATGGGTGACGCCCTTGCCATCGCCGCGATGCACGCCAAAGGCTTTACGAAAGAAGACTTCGCCCGAAGCCATCCGGGCGGCGCCTTAGGGCGGCGGCTCCTCACGCACGTGCGCGACGTCATGCGCACGGGAGACCGTGTTCCCGTCGTGCGCGAAGACGCTTCGGTCCTTGAGGCCGTACGGGAAATCACGGCCAAACACATCGGCATGACGGCGGTGACCGACAGCGAAAACCGCGTTACCGGCGTTTTCACCGAAGGCGATCTGAGACGCCTCATCGAGGCCCGCGGCGACATCCGCGCCATCGTCATCCGCGACGTGATGACGAAGACGCCGAAGACCGTCAAAGCCGACGCCATGGCTGCTGCCGCCGCTCGAATTCTCGAAGAAAGCCTCGTCAACCAACTCCTCGTGACGGATGACGAAGGCCGCTTAACGGGCGCTCTGCATCTTCATGACTTAATGAGCGCCAAGGTGATTTAATGACCGACTACACCACCGTCAACGCACGTGCCCGCCGCATCCGTCTCGTCGTTCTCGACGTGGACGGCGTCTTAACGGACGGCTCCATCTGGACGGGAGCCGACGGCGAACTCGTCAAACGCTTTTATACCCGCGACGGCCTCGGCATCAAAATGCTGCAATCGACCGGCATTCCCGTTGCCATTCTCACGGGGCGTCTTTCTGCGCAGACCGCGGCACGCGCGGCCGAACTCGGCATTACGCTTGTGAAGCAGGGGAAACAATTCAAAACGGACGCCTTCCGGGAACTTATTGCCGAAGTCGGGGTAACACCGGAAGAAACGGCCTACATGGGGGACGACGTGCCGGATATTCCGGTGCTGAAAACCGCGGGGCTTGCCGCGGTACCTGCCGATGCTTCGGATGAAGTGAAACCCCTGGCGCACTGGCAGTCCCCCAAAACGGGCGGCAACGGCGCCGTAAGAAGCCTCGCCGAACTCATTCTCAAAGCGCAGGCTAAGTGGGACGACCTCATTTTCCGCCACTATGTCCGGGATGAGGCGTTGCGATGAAACTGCATTTACGCGACCGTTTTACGGCGCTGCTCGGCATCGGTCTTCTTTCCGTCATGGTGCTCGCGAGCTACTACTACGCGCTTCAGGGTGAAATCGACAATCTGCGCCAGCGGGCGAAATCCGACATTCCGGACTACGTCGCCCACGACATTGCCGTCACGGAATTTCGCGAGGACGGCGTCGCGGTTCGTCGCGTTTTCGCAGACTACGCCGAACACTACGGCGACGGACGTCTCATTACCCGCAAACCCCGAATGGCGACGCTCTTTGCCGATAAGCCTCAGGTCAAAGCGTCGTCCGACACCGGCACAAGCCTTGACGCAGGCGAAACCGCCGTCTTCGCCGGCAACGTCGTCGTCACCCGCGCGGGCGACTTAACGCACGCCCCCATGCGCTTTACGACAGATCACCTTACGGTGTACCCGGACGACAGCCGCATGGAAACCGATGCCTTCGTACGGCTTGAAAGCGGCACGGACGTCACCACCGGCCGCGGCATGACATTTGACAATGTCGACAGAACCGTTCAAATTCTCTCTGACGTGCGTACCGTGGTGCTCCCCAAAGGCGACACCGTGACGCTCTCGCATCGGGACAACCACTGATTGATTGTTTGTTATGAACGTTAAAACACTGCTTTTTGCCGGCGCCCTTTTCTCGGTCTTCGCCGCCGGCGCTTCGGCCGAAACCGCCGACCGTACCAAACCCATCGAAGTGAATGCCCATAATTTTTCGGGCGACGAAATTCAACAGGTGGCGATTTACACCGGCGCCGTCGAAGTCCATCAGGGAACGCTCGAGATTCTCGGCGACAAACTGACGATCACGGTGTCGCCCGAAGGCTACCGCACGATGACGGTCGTCGGAGCCCCCGTACGCATGAAGGAGCGGCGCGACCCCAAGGTGAAGGGCGTTGACGAATGGGTGCACGCGAGCGCCCTCAAGGCCGTGTACGATGAAAAGAACGACAAGATCATTTTCACGGATTCCGCCAAATTGGCGCGCAGTGAAAACGGCCTCGTCAAGGATTCCGCCGCCGGCGCCCGCATTACCTACGATCTTTTGAACGCCAAGAGCCGCGTCGAAGGCGAAACGGTGAACGGTCAGAAGACCCGCGTCTCCACGGTTTTGGCGCCCCGCGCTAAAAACGGCACAACCCAGCCCGCCCCCCGCCGCGCGACACCGGCTCCCATGACGGGATCCTCTCGGTTGGAGTAATGAGCGTGACGGATAAAAATCTAGCCCCCGAAACAGCGCCCGCCGTTCCGGCGGACGTTTTAAAAGAAGCCCTGCAGGCCGCAGAAGAAGCCGAACGCAACCTTCCGGCGACCGAACCCCGTAAAAATGAGGAACCGGTACAGACTTTGTCCGCCTCGGGCCTTATGAAGCGCTACGGCAGCCGCTGCGTGGTGAAGGATGTCTCCGTCGCCGTCAAAAGCGGTGAAGTCGTAGGCCTTCTGGGACCCAACGGCGCCGGGAAAACCACGAGTTTCTACATGATAGTGGGCCTCGTTCCCCCGAACGGCGGCAAGATCGAATTAAACGGCATCGACATTACTCACCTCCCCATTTTCCGTCGCGCGCGGCTCGGGGTGAGTTATCTGCCGCAGGAAGCGAGCGTCTTTCGACGTCTGTCGGTTGAAGACAACATCCGTGCGGTGCTTGAACTGCAGACCGATGAGAAAGGCCGCGCGATTTCCAAAAAAGAAATCGAAACACGTCTCAACCGTCTTCTTGAGGAACTGCAGATTACGCACATCCGCACCAACATGGCGCTTTCGCTTTCCGGCGGCGAGCGCCGCCGTACGGAAATTGCACGCGCCTTAGCGACCAACCCTCGCTTTATCCTACTTGACGAACCCTTCGCAGGCGTCGATCCGATTGCCGTCATTGAAATTCAGCGCATCGTGCGATTCTTGAAAGATCGCGGCATCGGCGTTCTCATCACCGACCACAACGTCCGGGAAACCCTCGGCATCTGTGACCACGCCTACATCATCAACGAAGGCGAAGTGCTCGCCAGCGGCGCCCCCGACGACATCGTCGCCAACGAAAAAGTGCGTCGTATCTATTTGGGCGAAAATTTCCGTATGTAGGGAGTCCCGCTGTGTCCAGCTTATCCACAGACCTGCATCTTGCCGCTCAGCAAAAACTGGCGCTCACGCCGCAGTTGAAAGAGGCGCTGCAGGTGCTGCAGATGAGTACGCAGGATCTGGCAGAAGCCGTTGCGGAAAAAGCCGCCGCGAACCCCCTCATCGAAACGGACGCCGACGGGTTTGACCCGACGTTCGATCACGGCGAACCCCCGGCCCCCGCGGCCGACCCCGTGCCGTTTGACCGCCCCGTGGGCGTTGAAAGCAACTTTGAGAGAAGCGAAGCGCTCATTACTTGGTCACAGACCGCCCGCCGCACGGAAAATGAAGACGAGAGTCCCGAAGCAGGGGAGCTCGTCGCCCGGGAAGAAACACTCGCCGAGCACCTTTTAAAACAATTGGGGTGTTCATCGGCAGACCCGGAACTTAAGGCCTGCGCCGAGTGGCTCGTGGGTTGCCTTGACGACAACGGTTTTCTCGCCGATCCGCTGGAAGACTGCGCGGCATCGGCCCCCTTTGCGGCAGACGACGCGGTGTGGCGCGCAGCACTCCGACTTCTGCAGAGCTTTGACCCCGCGGGAGTGGCCGCCCTAAACCTCACGGAATCCCTTTTACTGCAGATAAAAGCCCGCACGGATCTCGCCGACGACGTCCGACAAGCCGCCGAAGCGCTTCTTGCCGCAGGTCCCGAGCGTCTCGTCAAACTGACGACCGCCAAAGCCGCCCGAACGTTTAAGCAGCCGGAATCCGTCGTCGCGGCCGCAATCAGCGCCGTCCGAAAACTCACGCCGCGCCCTGCCGCTGATTTTGCCGATCCCCGGCAGTCTGCCGCCGTCATTCCGGACGTTATCCTCTACCGTACGGAGGCAGGGCTCAAGGTTCGGTTAAATCCCCGGGTCGTACCGGCACTGCGGTTTAACGACGAATACTTTCAGCTTCTCACGAAAGCCAAACTTTCGGGCGATGAAGCCGCACAGTGGAAAACCCGCTCGCAGGACGCCAAGACCTTTATCCGAGCACTTGAACAGCGTTTTTCCACCGTCACCGCAGTAGCGCAGACAATCGTTGACGCTCAGCGCGCTTTTTTTACAGAAGGTCTTACGGCTCTGCGCCCCATGGTGCTGCGGGACGTCGCGCAGCGGTTGAATCTTTCGGAAAGTACGGTGAGCCGGGCGACAGTCGGCAAATACCTGCAGACGGACCGCGGCACGTTTGAACTCAAATTCTTCTTCACGTCGGCTCTCACGGGCGGTACCGCCGGCGCCGTTTCCGCCCTCACGGCCCGACGCCGCATCCGGGAACTTATTGACGCGGAGGATCCGAAGGCGCCGCTCTCGGACGAAGCCATTGCCCGGCAGCTAACCGTCGAAGGCATCGAAATCGCCCGACGCACCGTCGCTAAATACCGCGAAGCGGAAAATATTGCGCCGAAATCATTGCGGCGTCGGATGAAATCAAAAGAATGACCTCGTCGTGAGCACAATCCCCGATGACACTGCTGCCAAAATTTGTTGAGATGCGGGGTGTCTTTCTTTATCCTTTTTTCTGAAGCGGCTATGTCAAGCATGCGTTTAGTCATCGTCACCGGACTTTCCGGCGCCGGAAAATCCGTCGCCATCCGTCAGTTGGAAGACTCGGGGTACTACTGCGTCGACAATCTCCCCGTTCCCTTCATTGAAAAAGTGGCACTCGACCTGAAACAACACGGTTACCAACGCGTCGCGATGGCGATCGACGCCAGAAGCCGCATGAATCTTGAGGAACTGCGGAATCATTTGGAAGCCCTGCAGAAAGCGGGCGTCGACGTGAAGAGCCTTTTTCTCACCGCGTCCGTCACCACGCTCATTCAGCGCTTTTCGGAAACCCGGCGGCGTCACCCCCTCACGATTCCGACGGAAGCCGGAGCGGCAGGCCTCACCCTTTCCGAAGCCGTCAAAAAAGAGCGGGAACTTTTGGCACCTGCAGAACCCTACGCGCAGGTGATCGACACTTCGAACCTCTCGCCCAATACGCTTCGAGACTGGGTGCGGCGTTTTATCGAGTCTCCCGCCACCTCCATGACGCTCGCTTTCGAAAGTTTTGCATTCAAAAAGGGGATTCCCGTCGCCGCGGATCTCTTATTTGACGTGAGAAACCTGCCTAATCCCTACTACGACCCGGCGCTGCGTCCCTTCACGGGACTCGATCAACCCATCATCGACTTTATGGAAAAGCAACCTGAAGCCTCCGCGATGATCGACGACATCGAACGCTTTATCCGTCGTTGGCTTCCTTCGTACGAAGCCCAAAACCGCCACTACCTGACGGTCGCCATCGGCTGCACCGGCGGACAGCACCGCAGCGTCTACGTCGCGCAGACCTTGGCCGATCGCTTTCACGATGTGGCAGGCGTCGTCGTCCGACACCGTCAGGTCGCGCGCATGAAAGAAGTCGAAGCGTCACTGCAGCAAACTGCCTGAGGATTTTTTGTATGACCACCGTTTGTCTTTTAGGATGCGGGGCACTCGCCCGCGTCTTTGCTCAGAATCTCAACAACGTGTTTCACGGGAGCGTAACGCTCGTCGGTGCTTATTGCCGCACGCCCGACGCCTGCCGCACGTTTGCCGAAAATTTCGGTTGCCGTGCCGCAACATCGCTTGAGGAACTCCTCACGATCAACCCCGATTACGTCGTGGAATTTGCGGGGGGCGGCGCCGTCAGAACCTCCGCAGAAACCATCCTCGAAAAAACGAACCTCATCACGGCGTCCGTCGGTGCCTGGGCGGATCCCGACTTTTTCAATCGCGCCAAAGCGACGGCAAAACGCTGCGGCACCCGACTTTTTATTCCGAACGGTGCCGTCGGCGGCCTCGATCTTCTGCAGACCTACGCACTGATGGGCGGCGCGCACCTGACGATTGAAAATGAAAAAGCGCCCAAGAGCCTAAACGGCGCCCCTTACCTCGCGGGCCGTACGCTGTCTGAGACCGACGAGGAAACCGTCTTCACGGGAAGCGTCAAAGACGCCATCGCGGGGTTCCCAAAAAATGTGAACGTCGCCGTCGCGGCTTCTCTCGCAGCGGCCGCCCCCGACGCCGTCGTTACGATTCATTCCGTACCGGGCAAAACGGAAAATGTGCATCGCCTCAAAATCCGTAACGCGCTGATGCACGCGGAACTCACGATTGCCTCCAAGCCCGATCCCGCCAATCCGAAGTCGAGCACCTCCACTGCGTGGAGCGTGCTGGCGCTTCTCAAAAATCTGACGTCCGAAGTCGTCGTGTTTTAGGAGCGTTGCGCCGCAGAAAGGAGGCCGAGCACGCCGTCCTCCTTTGCCTCCGAGTTCACGACCGGGGCAATGCCGCCAAAAAAGTCTTCACCGGCGCGGGAACCGCTTCTGCGGCCACCGCCTCCCATGGCATCTGCCGCATTTCAACGAGTTCCCGATAGGCCGCGGGCGGCGCCCCCTCAACACGCCACACATGCGCCGACAAACGGTAATGCGAAAAGTCGTGCACAAAACCGCCCGCGGGGGCACTCCCTTTTCCTCTTACTTCCGGCAGGCTCCATAAACCTTTCCACACACCGGCTCCGCACCGCTTTTCAAGCCACACCCCGTTTACGTCTGCGTAAACCGTCATGTCCGCTTCGCGCACGGGCCTCGGTGCCTTCGGCTTTTTCACCGGAAATTCGGTTGCGCGTCCCGCCGCCTGCGCCGCACAAAACGCCCTGATCGGACACTCGGCGCATTGGGGCTGCGTGCGGGTGCAGACGAGGTTTCCCAAATCCATCATGCCTTGGTTATAAGTTCCGGGATCCGTGCGGGACACCAACGTGTCGGCCGCTGTCCAAAGTCTTTTCTCCGACGCCGAAGTGCCGAGCGGCGTCGGATCCGCCAGCACCCGCGTCAGCACCCGTTTCACATTGCCGTCCAAAATCGGAGCAACGACACCGTACGCCGCCGACGCAATCGCGGCGGCCGTACTGCGCCCGATCCCGGGGAGTTCCGCGAGGGCTTCGGGCGTTCGGGGAAATTCACCGCCGTACCGCGCCGTCACGACTTTGGCGCAGGCATGTAAGTTTCTCGCCCGCGAGTAGTACCCCAATCCCGCCCAAAGCCGCATCACGTCGTCTTCAGACGCTGCTGCCAACGCCTTCACGTCCGGAAACGCCGCCGTAAACCGCCCGTAATAGGCCTTCACGGTCACCACCTGCGTCTGCTGCAGCATGATTTCCGACACCCAACGACAGTACGCATCCTTCACCATCCAAGGCAGTCCCTGCCGACCGTACGCTTTCTGCCACGTCACCACGTTTTCGGCAAACGCGGCGGCATTTTCCAAGGCCCCCGTCATTTCTGACATCCTGCGCAAAAAAACGTCGAGCGACCGTTCTGCACGATGCGTTCAATTTCACCGCCGCACCGCGGACACGTCGCTCCCTCACGGCCGTAGACCGCGCACTGCAGCGAAAACCATCCCGTCTTACCGTCCGCCCCGTGAAAGTCACGCAGGGTCGTGCCGCCCGCGGCGACGGCGCGCGACAATACGTCCCTCACCGCCGCCCATAATTTTTCCGCTTCCTCTCGCGTCACCCGGTTCGCCGGCCGCAACGGCGAGATACCGGCTTCAAAGCAGCTTTCATTCGCGTAAATGTTGCCGCAGCCCACCACGATTTTTCCGTCGAGCAACACGGGTTTTACGGCACGCTGCGTTTTCTGCAGTCCTGCGAAAAGACGCTGAGGCGTAAAGTCGTCCGACAAAGGTTCCGCACCGAGTTCGGACAGGGGCGGCACGGTTTCGGGATCCTCGTCCGACAGGACGATGTCCGAGAATTTCCGCGTATCCGTGAGCCTTGCGACGGTGCCCCCGAACACAAAATCCGCTCGGTCGTGGGGCCCGGCCTCAGGCAATGCCTTTCGAGGCCACAGACGCCACGAACCGCTCATTCCGAGGTGCGTCAAGAGGTACCGCGACGAGCCGTCCGTTTTTTGAAAATGCCAAATAAGATATTTGGCGCGCCGCGAGAGCGCCACCAGCCGAGCGCCTTCCGCGTTCGTCATATCGGGCACCGGATGCCGCAGTTTGACACAATAAAAACGAACTTTCGTGAGCGTTTTTCCTTCGAGTGCAGGCGCAAGCGCCCGCCTCGTCACTTCCACCTCCGGCAGTTCCGGCATTGTGTATTTCCTCATGCAAAGTTAAGACAATCAGCGTATTATGCGCATCAATTCGCCGAGTTAAAAAAGACAACTTGCGGGGCGAAGCAAAAACAATACCGCTAAAGCGTCTGTCGCGACGTCGCTGGTATCGTAACCGGCTCGTTCTGTGAAGACGCTTTGATACGTCTCAATTACGCAGAATGGAGCATGGCTATGGCCGGCGATTTTCTTTTTACGTCCGAATCCGTGAGCGAAGGTCATCCCGACAAGGTGGCTGACCAGATTTCCGATGCGGTTCTGGACGCCTGCCTCTCGCAGGATCCCTTAAGCCGCGTGGCGGCCGAAACGATGTGCACCACGGGGCTCGTGGTGCTCGCGGGCGAAATCACGACGAACGCCCAGGTTAACTACATTGAACTCACCCGCAACGTGTTAAAACGCATCGGTTACGACAATTCCGAATACGGGATTGATCACCGCGGATGCTCGGTGCTCGTGGGCTACGACAAACAGAGCGCCGACATCAAGCAGGGCGTGGATGAAAAGAACCACGATCCCTTGACGCAGGGCGCGGGCGACCAGGGGCTGATGTTCGGTTACGCCTGCGACGAAACGGCGACCTATATGCCGGCTGCCATCTACTACGCACACCGCCTGGTGCAGCAGCAGTCCATCGTCCGCCGCAACGGTACGATGCCGTACCTGCGCCCCGACGCGAAGAGCCAGGTGACGCTGCGGTACGTCGACGGCAAGCCCGTCGCCGCCGACACGATCGTTCTCTCGACGCAGCACGCGCCCGAATGGAGCGACGGCAACAAGATGAAGCCCGAATTCGTTGAAGCCGTCGTTGAAAACATCATCCGTCCGGTGATGCCCGCCGAATGGCTGAAGAACACCCGCTTCCTCGTGAACCCCACCGGACGCTTCGTGGTGGGCGGCCCCCAGGGCGACTGCGGCCTCACGGGACGCAAGATCATCGTCGACACCTACGGCGGCGCCTGCCCGCACGGCGGCGGCGCTTTCTCCGGCAAGGATCCCACGAAGGTGGATCGTTCCGCAGCCTATGCCTGCCGTTACGTCGCAAAGAACATCGTCGCCGCGGGTCTTGCGACACGCGCTCAAATCCAGGTCTCCTACGCCATCGGCGTGGCTGACCCCATGAACATCACCGTGAACACTTACGGCACGGGCGTCATTTCCGACGAACGCATTTCGGAAATCGTGAGCGACCGCAAGATCTTTGATCTGCGTCCGGGCGGCATCATTCAGATGCTCGACCTGCGCCGTCCGATCTACTCGAAGACCGCGGCCTACGGTCACTTCGGTCGTGAAGAACCGGAATTCACCTGGGAAAAGACCGATAAGGTCGAAGCCCTGCGTGCTGCGGCCGGTCTCTGATCGTCAGACTGACTGGCGTCTGCAAGCGGACACTTCCTTACGTGGGGGGTGTCCGTTTTTTGTGCCGGGTTTCGCTTTCCGACGTAAGTTGCGCCAAATTGTCGGCTGAAAATCGGCCGAATTGTCGGTTTTTCCAACAGCCATTTTGTCAGCTTTTAGCATCTGTCGACTGTTTTTGTTGGTTTTTATATCTGCTCTCCTATGTTTTTTTGCCGCTTTTTTAAGCGGCGGACACCTTAATCTTTGCTACAGTAGCGGTTTGTCGTTTTTTTCGGAAGGTTGACTTCACCATGACGGTACGTGTTCTCACCGGTATCAATACAACCGGTACTCTGCATCTGGGGAATTACTGCGGCGCCATCCGCCCCTGCGTGCGCGCTTCGCGGCTCCCCGACACGGACAGCTTCTTTTTCATGGCCGACCTCCATGCGCTCATCAAGTGCCAAGACCCGGCGCGCGTGGAATTAAGCCGCATGCAGATTGCGGCAAGTTGGCTTGCTGCGGGGCTCGATCCCGATCACGTCACGCTTTACCGTCAGAGCGACATTCCGGAAATCCCGCAGTTGAACTGGCTTTTGAACTGCGTCTGCTCCAAAGGCCTCATGAACCGCGCACACGCCTACAAGGCGTTTGTTGAAGCCAACGCCGCCCAAAGTGAAGACGTGGACGCCGGCGTTTCGATGGGCCTTTACTGCTACCCCATTCTGATGGCGGCCGACATTCTGATGTTCAACGCCGACCGCGTTCCCGTCGGCAAGGATCAGATTCAGCACCTTGAGATGGCTCGCGACATCGCGACGCGCTTTAATAACCTCTACGGCCGCGGCAAGGATTTCTTCCGCATGCCCTACGAGCAGATCGAAAAGGACATCCCGGTACTGCCGGGGCTCGACGGCCGCAAGATGAGTAAGAGCTACAACAACGTCATCCCGCTTTTTGAAGGCGGTGCCAAGGCGCTGAAGGACGCCATCAGCCGCGTCGTCACCGACAGCAAGCTGCCGGGCGAAGCCAAGGATCCGGATTCCACGTCGCTCACGCAGATTTTCGACGCCTTCGCTACCGACGAAGAAAAAGCGCAGTTCCGCGCTGACCTTCAGGCCGGTATGGGCTGGGGGGACGCCAAGAAGGTCGTCGCCGACTGCATTGAAGGTGAAATCGGCCCGATGCGCGAAAAGTACGCCTACTACATGTCGCACGCCGCAGAACTCGAAGACATTCTGCAGGCAGGTGCGGCGAAGGCCCGCAAGATCTCGGTACCGTTCCTTGCGGCATTGAAGGAAGCCGTGGGCTTGAAGAGCTTTGTGAAGACCGCGGCCGGCACGGAAAAGAAGACTGCTGCCAAGAAAGAAAAAGCCGCCCTCCCCACCTTTAAGCAGTACCGCGAAAAGGACGGACGTTTTTACTTCAAGTTCGTCGCCGCCGACGGCACGCTTCTTCTCACGTCGCACGGTTTTGACGACGGACGCAGTGCGGGTCAGGCTGTAGGCGCTCTTAAAAAGGGTGACCTCTCAGCCCTGACGGACGCCCAATTGGCCGACGGCGTCACTGAAGACGCGGTAAAGGCCGCTCTTGCCGCACTCACGGCCGAATAATCGGGCGTTTTTCTTTGAGGCCGGTCGCTCGTCGGGCGTACCGGCCTTTTTGTTGACGGCCGTTTACGCCCATCCCGACTGCACGCGCCGGATCAGACGGGCGTCGCGCTTGGTGGGACGGCCCTTCGCAATCGTTGAGGCGGGTTCCATCGCAATTTTGCGCATTTCGGAGGCACGCTCCCGCTTTTCCCGAGACTCATCCGTTTCCCGATAAAGCGTCTGCGCCACAGGGGCGGGGCCCCGTACCGCCGAAATCTTTTCAACGAAGATTTCAAAACGCTCTTCGCCGCGCTCCACCGTCAGCCGATCCCCGGGCTTCACGTCGCGCGACGGCTTCAAGCGCTGTCCGGCCAACCGCACCCGCCCCAATTCCACCGCTTCCTGCGCGAGCGACCGCGTTTTAAAAAAACGCGCAGCCCAAAGCCATTTATCGATACGGATACTTGCGAGCGGTTCAGCAGCCATGACAACTCCGAAAAAGACAGCCGACAAAAAACGGCGCCCGGTGCGCCGTCCGGTTATTGTACCTTTCCTTCGGCAAATATCTGAGATGGCTGCACGCACGACAGGTACAATGCTCGGGTTTTCTTTTTTCCCCGGAGTTCTCCGTGTCCGTTGCTGTCAGTTGTGCCCGCATTGCCGACGTTATTTTGGGCGACGGCCCCGTCAAGGTCATCACCCCGCTCGTCGGGCGCACGGAAGCCGAACTCCTAAAGGAACTCACCGCCGCTCAGACGTCCGAAGCCGACCTCATCGAGTGGCGCGCAGACTACTTTGAAACCGCCACCCAAGCGGGACTCACGTCCGCCGCGATGGCGCTGCGCTCTCACACCGTCAAACCCATTCTTCTCACGCTGCGTACTGCCCGAGAAGGCGGCGAACTCTCCATTACGGACGAAGACTACGGGGAACTCACCCGTTATTTTGCCGCCTCGGGATTTGCCGACGCGATCGACCTCGAAGTCAGACGCGGAGCGGCGGCGTCCGTCATCGCCGCTCACGAAGCAGGACTTCCGGTGGTGATGAGTTACCACAATTTTGAAAAAACGCCGTCGACCCGCACGTTGGCGGAACTTTTTTCCGAGATGGCCGCCTCGGGCGGCGACATTCTCAAAATCGCCGTCATGCCGCAGACGACCGAAGACGTGCTGCGCCTCATGACCGCTTCTTTGAAAGCCCGGGAAAAGCACAAAAAACCCGTCATTGCAATTTCAATGGGTGCGTTGGGCCGCATTACCCGCGCCGCAGGCGCTCTTTTCGGTTCCGCCGCGACGTTTGCGTCCTTGGATGCGGGATCCGCCCCCGGACAAATCGACGTCGCGGAAATGAAGCACCTTCTCGCGATTTTTGCTCCGCAGTAGACCACCCAAAGAAAACCGCCCGGCTCTCGGGCGGTCGTTGTCTGAAAGTTAAGCGGCGTCAGGCGCCGAAGCCATCGTGAGTTTCCAGCGGGGTTTCACCGAAAATCCCAACCGATGCAGGCACTCCTCCCTTTCGGCCGTCGTCATCGATTTCAACCGCATCATGCCCGCAACCGCAATCATGGCGCCGTTATCCGTACAAAGCGCCATCGGCGGAAAATAGACTTTTCCGTGCAGCTTCTGCGCAGCGGCAACGAGCCCGGCTCTGAGCTGCTTATTGGCGGAAACGCCGCCCGCGACCACAAGGCGCTTAATCCCCGTCATCTTCATGGCCTTTTTGGCTTTTGTCGTCAGCACATCCACGACGGCATCCACGAACCCGCGGGCGACGTCACGCCGAAACTGCGGATCTTCGGGATTTGCCGCTTTCTGCACCGCCGTCAACACGGCCGTCTTAAGACCCGCAAAACTCAGATTCAAGTCCGGCGAATGCAGCATGGGCCGCGGCAACTCCACCGCGCCGGGCCGCCCCTCGTCCGCCAACCGCGAAACGGCAGGCCCGCCCGGATAACATTCCCCCAAAAGCTGCGCCGTCTTATCAAACGCTTCGCCCCCGCCGCATCGTCCAAGGTTTCACCCAAGAGTTCGTACTTGCCGAACGCCGTCACCTTCATAAACTGCGTGTGGCCCCCTGAAACCAAGAGGGCCACAAAGGGAAATTCCGGTTTTTCAGGCGACAACAAAGCCGCCATGAGATGCCCTTCCAAATGATGTACGCCGATCACGGGCACCCCCAGCGCCATCCCGATCGCGTGCGCCGTACCCGCGCCTACCAAAAGGGCACCGGCCAACCCGGGACCTTCGGTGACGGCGGAAATATCTTTTTTCGTGATCCCGGCATCACGCACTACCTGATCAATCAGAGCAATCGAGCGACGGATATGGTCGCGGCTTGCCAATTCCGGCACCACGCCGCCGTAGGCCCGATGCATGTCGATCTGGGTGTGAATCGCCTGAGAGAGAAGCCCTTTTTCGCTGTCGACCACCGCTGCCCCGGTTTCATCACACGAACTTTCAATGCCGAGAACTATCATGAAAAATCACCTTAATCCCGACTCAGCGGAGCCGGATCACTGAAATCAATTACCGCATTGTAAATCCCGCCTCCGCGCCCCTCAAAAATCAGCCCTTGTAAGCACCTTCCCTCAGAATTGCTCCGTCCCTGCTTTTATAATCAGCGCCGCAGTCTGGCGAGCACCCGTACGGTAAAGACGTCCTTTTCACCGCCGCGTGTTTTTCAGACTCGGGAGAGATACAGGGACGACGTAAGCCGTCCGCAACCAACGACAAGAGGGTTACCGCTGTGAAGACCTACGATTTCGCCTACGGGCATGGCCGCAAGACGTTTGATTATGATGAAAACCTCGTCATCAAGGAAGTCCGCACTGAAGAATTTCCGGTGATGGAAGATGTGAAGGCAGGCGTTTTGGACGCCATCTACCATCCGATCGGCTGTAAGCCCATCAATGAAATCGTGAAGCCCGGCGACACCGTGGCCTTCATCTGCAACGATCCCACCCGCGTCGCCAACAGCTTTGACTTCATGCCGGTGCTCGTTGACGAAATGAATAAGCTGGGCGTCAAGGACGAGGACATGCACATCCTCTTCTCTTTGGGCACCCACCGCGACATGACCCACGAAGAAATGGTGGAGGCCGTCGGGGAAAACGTCGCCTCGCGCCTTAAGATGTACAACAGCACCTGCACCAAGCAGGAAGACTTTGAATACTTCGGCACCACGAGCCGCGGCACGCCCGTGTGGATCAACAAACATATCTGCCACGTTGACCACGTCATCATGACGGGCACCATCGTGCATCACTACTTCTCGGGATACGGCGGCGGCCGCAAGGCAATTCTCCCCGGGTGCGCCGCGATGGAAACCGTGCGCGTAAACCACAGCTTCATGCTCGATAAACACGCGGGACTCGGTCTCACCACCGGCAACCCCTGCTACGAAGATCAGATGGAAGGCGTAGCGCTTTTTGCCAAGGGTCGTTCACTTTTCCTCTTTAACGCGATTTTGAACGCCAAGCACCAGTTCCTCAAGATGTTCGCGGGCGACTACATTGCGGCGCATCATGATGCCTGCCGCTTTGTGGACGAAGTCTACGGTTGCGTCATTCCGAAGGAAGCCGATCTCGTCATCGCCTCCTGCGGCGGCTACCCCAAGGACATCAACGTCTATCAGATGCAGAAGACGATGGACAACGCGGCGTGCGCCGTAAGAGAAGGCGGCGTCGTCATTCTTCTCGCGGAATGCGAAGAAGGCTCGGGCTCCAAGGTGTTGGAAGAAACTTTCCGCCGCTTAAAGACTCCCTGCGCCATCAAACACGAACTGGAACAGAACTTCAAGATCGGTGCCAACAAGGCGTTTGCCGTGACGCGGCCCTTGTCTAAGGCGAAGTTCATCCTCGTGACGGCCTTGGATAAGACGCTTGCGAAAGACATGCTCTTTACGGCTGCGGTCGACACCGTGGAAGAAGCGCTCGCGCTCGCCAAAACCTACGTCGGTGACGCCCCTGCCACGATTATGATGCCCGAAGGCAGCCTCACGGTTCCGCGCGTAGGCTGACCCGGAAATCCTTCCGATCGTTGCCGATTCTTATCGGATTTCGGCAACGATCGGGCTTACGGTTCTCAGCGGCCGCCGCTTCAGGCACAATGCCCGGCGGCGGCCGTTTTGTTTTTGCCGCATTCGTGTGTTTTACTATGACCGATTCACCCTGCATCCGCTTTGACGACCATCGCACTGAACGCATCGGGCTCTCGGAAGCCGTTTTCTGCGAAGGAAAACCCCGCCGGGCGCTCGTGACGCTTCTTGAGCGTTTCGCGGCCCCTGATGCGGTGCCGATTCTTTTTACGCGGCTTTCGGAAGACGTTTTCAACGCGTTGCCCTTAAGCCGGGAACTGCGCTCGGCGCTCAATTACGACGCACTCTCGCGCACGGCTTGGTTTAAAAAGAACCCGCTCGTTTCCGACAAAAAAGTGGCCGTCGTTTCCGCCGGCACCGCCGACGGGTTCGTGACGCGGGAAATTACGCGCACGCTCGAATTTTCGGGACGTGCCTTTGAGCGTTTCGAAGACTGCGGTGTGGCCGGTCTCTGGCGCATTGAAGCGGCGCTCCCCGCCATCAATGCCTGCGACTGCGTCGTGGTGGTCGCGGGACTTGATGCGGCATTGGCGAGCGTCTTGGGAGGACTCACGGAGAAACCCCTCTTTGCCGTTCCTACGTCCGTGGGCTACGGCGTCGCTCAAAGCGGTATGACGGCCATGTCGAGCATGCTCGCTTCCTGCGCGCCGGGCGTCGCGGTCTTAAATATCGACAACGGGTACGGCGCGGCCTGCGCGGCGATCCGCGTTCTGCGCGCCCTCGATAAGGCGGCAGCCGCTTAAACGATTCAAGGGATCTCTTATGTCGTTGTTACTTAATCATCCGGTTCTGACGATTCGGCTTTTTGCTGGCGTAAATGCCGCCTCGATTCTTGCGGGGTTTGCCGGGCTCATGAAGAGTCCGTTTTTTGACCTGACGGCGCTCGCCGCCGAAAAGTTTCCGGCGTTAAATACCGCCGTTCGCTTGGAAGACACAAGCGTCAACGGCGTCGCCGGGCTGACCGTCGCGATCGACGCGCCGAAACCCGCCGGACACATCCACCGTTCCATTCCCGACATTGCCCGAATGATGGACGAGAGTACGCTCACGCCCGCAGCGCGCACCGTTGCCGACCGCATTTGGTCAGTACTCGCCGCGGCGGAAGCGTCGGTACACAACGCCTCGCCCGACACCGTGCATTTTCATGAAGTGGGCCGCACCGCCAACGTAGTCGCGATCGGCCTCATCGCCGAACTCTTTAATACCCTCGCGCCGGAAACCTTCGCCGTGAGTCCCGTGCCGCTCACGGACGGCATCGTACACTGCGCTCACGGCGCGGTACCGAACCCCGCACCTTCGCTTTTTGCGATGTTGAAGAACGTCCCCGTCACCGCTTTTGCGGGCACCGGCGAAGCCGTGACGCCCACGGGGCTCGCAATTTTGAAGGGCCTCGGCGCCCAGTTCGGCCCCTGGCCCACGATGACCGTGCGCAAAAACCTTACGGCCTATGCCCCCGGCAAAGTGTTTGCGGGAGCCCCCAACGGTCTGCTCTTTGCTCTGGGAGAGGCGATTTAATGACGGATACGGATGCTCTGCCGCAGGCTTTGAAGGACGCCGTCGCTGCAGCTTCGTTTGACGGCACGGTGACGATTGCCTACTCCGGCGGGCTCGACAGTCGGTTCCTCGCTTTTGCAGCGTCCAAATTAGGCTATCGCGTGGTGCTGCTGCACGTTGCCGGCCCCCACATGGCTCCTTCCGAAAGCGAAGGAGCCGTCAAGGACGCCCGCGACATGGGTCTCACGGTTACCGTCATCACCGCCAACCCTTTGGGAATCACGGAACTGGCTGCAGCCGGCAAAAACCGCTGCTACGTCTGTAAGCGACACGTCTTCACCGAACTCTTGAAACACGCCGCCGGCGGCCGACTCTGCGACGGCACGAACGCCTCTGACCTCACGGTCTACCGTCCCGGACGAAAGGCGCTCACCGAACTCGGCATTCATTCCCCCTTGGCCGAAGCCGGCATCGGGAAACCCGACATTCGCCGCATCGCGCGCACGATGGGGATGGCGCACCCGGATCAGGCCGCCAGACCCTGTCTGCTGACGCGGTTCCCCTACGGCATGATGCCCGATGCGGGAACGCTCTCCCTTATTGCCGAAGCGGAAGACTGGCTCGAAGCGCAGCCCGAAGCACGAGGGCTCAAATTCCGACTGCGGTTCCCGAATCCCCAAAAGCGGAATGAAGCAGTTCTTCATGTCGAAAAGAGCTCTCTCGGCTCCAGAACCGAGGCGGACTTAAATCACCTGGTGCAACGCCTTAAAACGCAGTTCTCACCGAAACTGAATTTCCTCACCTACGCGGTGTTGGAGAAACTCTCCGGGTTTTATGACCGGACTTGAATCCTCTCGAAATTCAGACCGCCTTCTGTCTGTTTTCATTTGAGAAAACAAACAACTGAATCTGTATTCCGTTCGTTAGAAGTCCGTCTGATCACACACTAAAAAAACGGGAGCCGGCGTTTCACCGCACTCCCGTTTTTTATGTTTTCCTTCTCAGAACGGCAGCTTCAAAGACGCATCCACGCTTAAGAGGAAATCCCCGAAGCGCTTTTTGATGCGCTCCAGCGCTTCTTCACTGTCGCCTTCCACGCGCAGCACCACCACGGGGGTCGTGTTCGACGCACGGGCCAAAGCAAAGCCGTCTGCGAATTCCACGCGCACGCCGTCAATCAGAATCACGTCTTCGGCATCCGGGAAGTCCGCCTTTGCCTGCAGCTTCGCAATGAGTGCCTTATTTTCCCCTTCCTGCATCGGTATCTGCAGTTCGGGCGTGTTCACGGCAGTTGGCAACGCTTCCAACACCGCCGACGGATTTTCCGCGCGGCTCAGAATCTCAAGCATGCGGGCCCCGGCATACACCCCGTCGTCAAACCCCGGCCAGCGGCCGTCATTAAAGAAGAGGTGTCCGGACATTTCCCCGGCAAAGGGCGCCCCGGTTTCCCGCAGCTTCGCCTTAACGAGAGAATGCCCCGTACAACTGATCACCGGTTCCCCGCCGCGTTCGCGGATCCAAGGCACGAGGCGCCGCGTGCACTTCACGTCGTAAATGATCTTGGAACCGGGTTGGGCCTTCAGAATGTCGTCTGCAAAGAGCATCATCTGACGATCGGGGAAAATGATTTCACCCGACTTCGTCACCACACCCAAGCGGTCGGCGTCGCCGTCAAAAGCAAGGCCCACTTCCACATCCGTCGTCTTGACGCAACGGATGAGATCCTGAAGGTTCGCTGGCTTACTCGGATCGGGATGGTGATTGGGGAAAGTGCCGTCCACATCAAAAAAGAGTTCCGTCATCTCAACGCCCAGCGCCTTAAAGACGCGGCGCACGACGTCACCCGACACTCCGTTGCCGCAGTCAAACGCGACCTTCATCGGACGAGCGAGCTTAACGTCCTTCGTGATCGTCTTGATATAGGCTTCCGTCACGTCGTGCTTTTCAATCGCGGCGGGCGTCGCCACGGGTTTACAGGTGCCGGCAATGATGGCGTCGCGCACGGCCGTAATGCCGTCGCCGAACAACGTCATGCCGCCCATCATCATCTTGAGACCGTTGTATTCGGGCGGATTGTGCGACCCCGTCACCGCCACACCGGTGCCGTTTTTAAAGTAATTCGTTGCGAAATAAAGAACAGGCGTAGGCACCATGCCGATGTCGATCACGAGGGTACCGGCGGCAGCCACGCCCTTCATCAGGGCCGCAGAGAGTTCGGGCCCCGACGTGCGGCCGTCACGCCCCACGCAGAAACTTTCAATGCCCTTTTCGCGGGCCCAGGTTCCGAGCACGAGGCCGATTTCGTAAACCACTTCCGGCGTGAGGGTCTTACCCACAATACCGCGGATGTCGTAAGCCTTGAATATGCTCTTTTCGGGCGTCATCAATCTGTTCCTTCAACCAAAAACGTCATCAAAAAGGGCCGACGGGAAAGCCGGCCCGGAATTTTCGGATGTTAGCGCAGTTTTGCTTTTGAAGTCGTTGCCACACTTCACAATTTCCTATCGACTGTGCAACCAATTGTGCAGCACTTCCATTGACCTATGTTGCTCAACCGTGCATCACAACAGGCTGCACTCTCCAGACTTGCTCCGGCGCCTGAACCGACTGCCTCCAACGCCCGACAAGCCGCTGCAGCAACAGTTCCGCGCTGTTTCGCAGGAGCACCGCCGCCAATACCGCCAAGGCAAAAATCGGAGCCGCTGCCCCCAGCCCCACGGATAACGATGCCGTCAACCACACGGCCTCCGACGGCACGCGGTGCGCGAGTTCCAACAGGGTTCCTACGGAGAGCACACAGACCGCCGCAGCGCACCCGACGGCCGCATCCGTTCCCGTCAACACCGAACCGCCCGCACTCAGAACCGCAAAAAGAACGGCACCGACTTTTGTCGCTTCACGCACATTGCGACGTCGCCGTACCGCTTCTGCCGCCACGGCAGCCGACACAAGAGAGGCGAAAAAGAAGAGAAATGACATGATGGGCTCCGTACAACGCAAAAGAGAATGATTCTCATTTGCATTATACGTAACCACGCCCGTCCGTCAAAAACGTCGAAATCCCAATGCGGCTTGGGCGGCTGCCCCCGGAAAATCAGGACTACCGAACCGGTGCCGTTGAAAATAAAGCCGCCGCCAATCAAAGTAGGGCCCGGGATCCGTTTTCCGTCCGGGGGCAATGTCGCTGTGCGCCGCTACGGCGCGTATGGGGTAACGGCGCCCGATCGCGGCCAGCAAAGGTAAGAGTGCCGCGTACTGCCGCTCATCAAACGCGTCGAAGTCCGTCCCTTCGATTTCGATACCGACGGAAAAATCGTTGCAGCGATGGATGCCTTCAAAGGTACTCACACCCGCGTGCCACGCCCGTTTTTCGGTACTCACGAACTGGACGATTTCCCCGGTGCGGCGGATGTAGAAGTGGCTCGAAACCCGAATGCCCCGGAGGCTTTCCAAAATCGGGTCAAGTGAATAATTAAGCCGGTCGGTAAAAAACGCCTCGACGCACCCGGTACCGAACCGTCCCGGCGGCAGCGTGATGTTGTGCAGCACCGTGAGATACGGCACTGCCCCCTCAGGACGCTCGTCAAAATGAGCCGACGGAACAATGTCTCCGCCCCCGGTAAGCCACCCGGCTTCGTCAATGACAAGCATCACTTATCCCGATGCAGGATGTCTTCAAACTGCGCGCGCCGCGCTGCTCCCCGGCATTTTTCCGAACAATAGGCTTCGCCGTTTCCGAGCACGGCTTCGTTCGCGGGAAAATGCGCGCCGCACACGGGACACGTTTTCATGGGCACGGGCATCGCGGCCTGCGCTTCTTTGGCTTCTTCCCGCGCACGTTGCCGCATGGCGCGTTCGGCCGCCTCCCGACGACGGCGTCCGAGTACGATCACGGCCCAAATGATGACGGCAAGGCCCATCCAAAAGAGAATGCGTCCCATGATTTATGCGAGGAAGAGTTCAAATACGAGGCGGTAAACCAAATACGCCACCACCAAAATCGCGTAGCCGGCCCAGAACCAGGCCCGCGCCTTCTTGTTGCGCCATCCGAAGAAATAACGCCCCACCAAAAGGACGGCAAAGACAATCCAGGCCATCCACGACAGTACCGTCTTATGGTCAAAGACAAAGAACTGACCGTATGCATCGTTCGTCGCAAACGCGCCCAGCACCAACACAAGCGTAAGGCACACGAACCCCAGCAAAACGATGCGGTAAAGAATCCGTTCCATCGCCATGAGGTTCGGCAGGTTCGCAACGAGCCCCGACGATTCCGTCGCCGCCGCGGGATCCTTCAGTTGCCGCTGCAAAAGCGCGAGAAGCACCGCCTGCACGAAGGCAATCGTCATGAAGCTGTAGGCCGCGAGCGCCGCCAGAAGATGGAAGCGGAAAAGGTAACTCCACGTTTCCGCCGGTACCGTTTCGCCGGAGAAAAAGACGGGCATCACGGCGCCTGCCGCCGCCACGATGAGAAGAATCCCCATCAGCCCCGAAACCTTTCTCACCCAGCTCTCGACAAGCGTAATCGCCACCGCCAAAAGCATCGCGACCGACACCGCAAGCCCGAACCCGAAATGAATCACGCCGGGGCCGAACATTTCCATGCCGACCGCCACCAAGTGCAGCAGCGCCGCCCCTAACGCAGGCCAACGCAACGCCTTCAGGGCTTCGGGCGTCTGAGAACCGCTCATACCGCGCACCACACGGGTACCGACGGCGAGGTAAATGAGACCGGCCGCGACGGCCGGAATCCAACTGATGACGGACTGCGTCATAAAAACACTCTTTCTTCGTGAAATCCGCCGATCTTTTTCTCTCATGAAGAGAGCCCTGAGAGTCGGCGGCTTGCCGTAAAATAAGCCCACCCGAAGTACTGCCCCGTTTAAAAGGGCGCGACTTCGTTCAGAACCGATTTTAGTTCGAAACATCCTGCAGAAATCTTAAATCCGAGCGCCGCACCAAAATGGGCGCCCCTTGTTTCCATGCTTGACACGTTAAGTTCCCGTCTTTCCAAAATCCTGAAAACCATGCGCGGCCAGGCGCGCCTCACGGAAGAAAATACGCGCGAAATGACGCGCGAAATTCGTCTTGCGCTTCTTGAAGCCGACGTGGCCCTCCCCGTCGTCAAAGAACTCGTCGGCCGCATCAAAGAAAAAGCGCTCGGTACCGAAGTCGTGGGGTCTTTGAATCCCGGCCAAGCCTTGGTGGGGATTGTCGAAAAGGAACTCACGAGCGTCATCGGCGGAGATCTCCCCGAAGAAGAGCGTTCGATCCGCTTGAACGTGCAGCCGCCCGCCGTAATTCTGATGGCGGGGCTGCAGGGTGCCGGTAAAACGACGACCGCCGGCAAACTCGCCAAGTGGCTGAAGGAAACTCACCACAAAAAAGTGCTCACCTTCTCCGCCGATGTCTATCGTCCGGCTGCCATCGAGCAGCTGAAGACCGTATCCGCGCAGGCCGGGTGCGATTTCTTCCCGAGCTCCCCCGAAGAAAAGCCCCTTGACATTGCGCGCAGCGCCATGGACTTTGCGCGGCGCCACTTCTACGACGTCGTCATTGCCGATACGGCGGGGCGCCTTGCGATCGACGAAGCGATGATGCAGGAAGTGAAGCTTCTTTCGGACGAATTAAAGCCCGCGGAAACCTTGTTCGTCATCGACGCCATGTTGGGTCAGGACGCCGTCAACACCGCCAAAGCCTTTAACGACCGTCTGAACCTCACGGGCATCGTCCTCCCCAAGGTGGACGGCGACAGCCGCGGCGGCGCCGCTTTGTCCGTACGTTGGGTCACGGGCAAACCCATCAAATTCGTGGGTACGGGCGAAAAATTAAACGGCTTTGAAGCCTTTAATCCGCAGCAGATGGCGGGGCGCATTCTCGGCATGGGCGACATCGTCGCCCTCGTGAAGAACGTGCAGGAAACCGTCAGCATGGAAGAAGCGGCGAAACTCGCCAAAAAGCTCAAGACGGGCGAACGCTTCGACCTCGAAGACTTCAAGGCACAGATTTCGCAGATGAAGACGATCGGCGTTTCCGGTCTCATCGACAAGCTGCCCGCCCAATTTCAGGAAGCGGCCGCGAAAGTAAAGGACGCCGACGTCAACAAAACCGTCGGCCGCACCGAAGGCATCATCAATTCGATGACGCCCAAGGAACGCCGCAACCCGGATCTCATCAAAGCGAGCCGCAAACGCCGCATCGCCGCAGGCGCGGGCGTTTCCGTTCAGGAAGTGAACCGCCTTTTGAAACAATTTGAACAGACCCGCGACATGATGAAGAAAATGCAGAAGGGCGGCCTCGGCAAAATGATGCGCGCCTTGGGCAGCATGGGACTCGGCCGCGGCATACCGGGTTTGCGTCGATAACTCTTCAATGGGGAGGCTTCCCATGCGCAACGTGACACCGGACTGGCTCACCTTTTCCGCCACCCCTGAAGGACGGACGACGCTCGCGTGGGAAGACGAAGCGTTTGCCCGCACGGCGGGCCGCCTTTCGGGCGATCGAGCCGTGCAGTTGGGGTTGCCCGTCTTGGACCCCTTCCGAAAAAGCCCCATCGGACACCAAATTCTCGTCACCGAAGACGACGTGGCGCTGTCTGAAGACGATTGGCGCTGCCCCGTGACGGCAGACTTCAACGCCCTGCCCCTCAAAGACGAATGCGCGGATCTCGTCGTCTGGCCGCACGGCGCGGACACCCCCGCCGTCGATCCCGAAGAAACACTGCAGGAAATCAGCCGTATCCTCGCGCCGTCGGGGGTTTTGGTGCTGACGTTTTTTAACGCCTCGGGCGGCTGGAATCTTAAAAAACGCCTCCTCGGGCGCAGCGTCTTCCCCGAAGGCATCGTGCCGCAGAGCCCGGGAGCCGTGAAGGCCCTCGTCAGCCGCGCCGGACTCACCGTCGAAGGCGGTTTTTACGGCGTCTACGGCACCACGGAGGGCGGCAAGACCGGGCTTCTCCCTTCGAGACTGGATTTGGCCGGAAACCGTTGGTGGCCCACTTTAAGCAACGTCGTCCTCCTCACCGCCCGCAAAAAAGTGCAGGGCATGACGTTCGTGGGACGCGCCGCATTTGCCGACAACAAAGTAAGAGCCGGTGCGCTGCAGCACGGCTAATAAGGTTTTATGACGACTGTTTTGGAAATTTGGACGGACGGCGCCTGTAAATTTAATCCGGGCCCGGGCGGCTGGGGCGTTTTGATGGTCTGGGGCGAGAAACGCCGTGAAATGTACGGCGGACTCAAATCCACCACCAACAACCAGATGGAATTAAGAGCCGCATACGAAGCGCTCAAGGCCGTCAAACGCGACTGTCCCATCCGCATGCATTTGGACAGTTCCTACGTGAAGGACGGCATCACCCGCTGGATTCCCGGCTGGAAGGCGCGCGGCTGGAAGAAAAAGGACGGCCCCATCAAAAACCTGGAATACTGGCAGGCGCTGGATCGAGAAGTATCGCGCTTCACGCAGATCGAATGGTGTTGGGTGAAAGGCCACGCCGGAAACCCCGGAAACGAAAAAGCCGATGAGCTCGCGAACAAAGGGTGCGCTGCCGTCCGCGACGGAGAAATGCCCGAAGACACGCCGCTTCCGCCCGCACGAACGTCTCTCATTTAAACCGCTATGCGTCAAATCTGTCTTGATACCGAAACGACGGGCACGAAAGCCGAAGAAGGTGACCGCATCGTCGAAATCGGCTGCTTTGAAATCGTGGGCCGCACCTTGTCCGACGACCCGAGTCACGTCTACTGGCAGTACATCAACCCCGAGCGCGACGTCCCCGCGGACGCCGTCGCCATTCACGGCCTCACGAACGAATTCCTGGCGGACAAACCCGTTTTTGCCGACATCGCCGACGATTTCCTGAAGTTTGTGGAAGGCGCCGAACTCGTCATTCACAACGCCGCATTCGACGTGGGGTTCCTCAACATGGAACTCGCCCGCATCGGCAAGGGAAAAATTGAAGACTATTGTCCGAGCATCGTCGACTCGCTTGCGATCGCCCGACAAAAGTACCCAGGCGTGAGAAACAGTCTCGATGCGCTCTGCACCCGCTTTGAGGTGGACAGCTCCATGCGTACGCTGCACGGCGCCTGTCTCGATGCAAGGCTTCTGGGTGAGGTGTACCTCGCGATGACGCGTTCTCAGGACGACTTGGTGGAGATTTTGAACGCCATGAACCGTCCGAAGATCGTGATGCCGGACAACAAACTTCTACTCGTCGCCGAATGTCCTGAAGAAGACCTGGCTGAACACAAGGCCTTCATGGAGCGCCTTCGTAAAAAATGTAAGGAACATCCTCCCGTGTGGGAAACGGTTCTGGGAACGTTCGACAACCTTGATCCTGCCTTAAAGACCGTGGCACCGGCGGCTGAAGAAACGGCCGAAAGCGCCACAAAATAACAATTCGTTGCAACGACTATCGGGCTGATAGTTGGGATTCCCCGTCAAAGCTGTTAAAGTGACTTCTACCGACGACGAACGGACGCACACCCCCAAAAAAGGCGTCCGTCGTCCAACCTGAATAAGGAGACAAAAATGGCTGAAAACAAGTTTGCCGGTACCAAGACCGAAAAGAACCTCGCCGCGGCTTTCGCGGGTGAATCTCAGGCGCGCAACAAGTACACGTACTTTGCGAGCGTCGCCCGTAAGGAAGGCTATCAGCAGATCGCCGAACTCTTCGAAGAAACCGCTTCCAACGAAAAGCAGCATGCCAAGCTCTGGTTCCAGCACTTGAACGGCATCGGCAGCACCGCCGAAAACCTCAAGGCCGCTGCCGCGGGCGAAAACTACGAATGGACGGACATGTACGAACAGTTCGCCCGTGACGCCGAAGAAGAAGGGTTCCCCGAACTCGCCTTCCAGTTCCGCGGCGTGGCTGCCATCGAAAAGGCGCACGAAGAACGGTTCCTCAAGCTTTTGAACAACGTCGAAATGCAGAAGGTGTTCGAAAAGGGCGAAGAAGTGATGTGGCAGTGCCGTGAATGCGGTCACCTCGTCATGGGAAAGAAAGCCCCCGAAGTGTGCCCGATCTGCCACCATCCGCAGGCTTACCAGCAGGTGCGCGCGACGAACTACTGATCCGTCGTCTGATTTGACGTAGGTTCTGAAGCGGTCGACCGGAAAATTCCGTCGGCCGCTTTTTCATAACTCAAAATAACTACACATAAACTCACGCTAAGTTATTTTGAGTTACAATCGACGAGATGAGTTATTTTCAAGGTCGAACATCATGCGCTCTGAAGACCGAATCCGCCGTCTCGAAGCCGAACTACAGCAGCTTCCCCAAGGTTCCGTTTCCTGCAAAACGATCAACGGCAAAGAACGCCTCTACCTGCAGGGCACCGAAAACGGCAAACGCTTCTGCCGCTACGTAAAGCAATCCGACATGGCGGACGTCCTCACCGCCGTCGCCCGTCGCGAGGCACTGCGCCAAGAACTCGCGCAATTAATGAAAGCCGCCCCGCATTCGGCTGACGCAGCCGAGTATGAGACGAACGTCATCACCGGTTCGGCACTTAACGCCATGACGGAACGCGTCCGGGAGCTTCAGCGACGCGACGGATACGACGTCATCCGGCGATACCTCAACGACAAAACCGAAGGCCGCGTCTGCGTGCTCTGCGGCTTGCGGCGCACCGGAAAAACCGTCCTCGCACTGCAGGCCGCGTCCGACCTGCCGACGGAAAAGACCGCCTACATCAAAGTGATGCAGACCGATACGCTCGCTGCGCTCAACCGCGACATGAAGCGACTCGTGCATGCCGATTATCGGTACGTCATCATCGACGAAGTAACGCTGCTCAAAGACTTTATTGATTCCGCCTCGCTCTTTTCCGACATCTACGCCATGCAGGGCGTGAAAATCATTCTCTCGGGCACCGATTCCTTGGGATTCCTCTTTGCCGAAGACGACGAACTCTACGATCGGACCGTCACCGTCCGTACCACCTTCATCGCTTTCCGCGAATACCGACGGCTCCTGGGGAATGTTTCCTTTGACGACTATCTCACCTGCTGCGGTACCTTTCTCGCCGGTGAAACGGCGTTTGATGATCCGACGCTCATCGACGAACGCTCCGCCTTCTCTGACGACGAAACGGCCCGCCGATACATCGACACCGCCGTTGCCCGCAACATTCAGCACAGTCTCGCCTGCTATCAGGCGGGCAGTCACTTCCGGCATCTGCGTGCGCTTTACGAAGCGAGCGAACTCACAAACGCCGTCAACCGTCTCGTCGAAGACTTGAACCACGACTTTCTCGTCTCCGTCATCGAACGGGATTTCGCGTCTCACGATCTCGGCGTCACTCGTCGCAACCTCCGAAAAGAACGGAATACTTCGCTTCGTACCGATGTTTTGGACACGATCGACGTTAAAGCCGTCACCGAAGGCCTGAAGCGCCTTCTTGACACCCGAAATCGCTCGGAAACTACCGTCCCCGTAACGGAAACTCATTTGTCGGAATTGAAGGACTACCTCTTTCTCTTGGATTTCATCATCGATTGTCCCACGGAAACACTGCCCGCGGAAACGCCGGTGAATCATATTCTCTTCACACAGCCGGGACTGCGGTATTGTCAGGCACAGGCCTTGGTGCACGAACTCATGAAGGACGCCGTGTTTGCGGCGCTGCCTGCCCGGGAACGGGCCCGCATCAAAGAACGGCTCTTAACGGAAGTCCGAGGTCGCCTCATGGAAGAAATCGTTCTTCTTGAGACCGTCAAAGCTCTTCCCCGGGGACAACGCGCTTTCAAACTGCAGTTTGCTGTCGGCGAATTCGATATGGTGATCGCCAACGAAATCACGAACACCTGTCGGATTTTCGAAGTCAAACACAGCACGGAGTGCGTACCGTCGCAGTACCAACACCTCAAAGATGCCGCGAAATGCGCCGCGACCGAACACCGCTTCGGTCCGATCACCGAAAAATGCGTGATTTACCGCGGACCGGACACCGAAACAGACGGCATCCGTTACCGCAACGTCGAAAACTATCTCACGGCGCTCGGCCGCTGACGCGCTACCGAGCCGTCGGCATCCGCTGCATCCAACGCCTGCTGCGGAGCCGCAGCAGGAAGAGACTGCCCCGCAGCGACAATTCCGCCGCCATCGCGATCCACACACCCTTAAGGCCGTAAAGGGGCGCAAGATAAAACGCGAGCGACAACCGCACCGCCCACATACTGCCGAGGTTCATGAGGCAGGGCACCAGGGTGTCGCCCGCGCCCACAAACGCACCGTAAGCCACAATCGACGCCGCAAACAAGGGTTCGGCGAAAGCCTCGATCCGCAGGACTTCGCTCCCCGCCGCCACGACGCCCGCGTCCGACGAGAGCCACTGCATCAATAAAGGGGCCTCGAAATACATCACGGCGCCCATCAACGTCATCACCCCTACGCCGATCGCCGTCGCCAACCACGCCATACGGCGGGCGAGATCTTTTCGTCCTGCGCCGAGGCTCTGTCCCACCATCGTCGTCGCAGCTTCGGAAACCCCGTACCCCGGCATGTAGCAGAGGCTTTCGGCGGACGTTGCGAGCCCGTGCGCCGCCAACGCCACCGTGCCCAAGGGCGCCACGATCATCGTCAACACAATCTGCGCCGAACACATGAAAAAGCGTTCGACACCGACGGGAAGACCGATCGTCACTGCCCGTTTAAGGCACTCACGCGTGGGCATAAACCGCCCCTTTTCGTGTGTGATTTTCAATAAGGGCGAACGCGCGCAGAGCTGCCGCAACAGCACCGAGGCCGCTGCGGCCTGCGCGGCAAACGTTCCCCAAGCCGCGCCTTCCACCCCCAATCCGGCGCCCCACACGGAAAACGTCAGGCCGAACACCGTCACATCCCGCACGGGAAAAATAAAGAACCAATTAAACACCACGTCCAGAAAGCAAAGCACCACGTTCATGACCGAGGGCGTCTTCATGTCGCCTGCCGACCGCAGCATCCCGCCCGCGAGAAATAAGAGGATCATGAAGGGCTGCCCCAGCGCGAAGATGCCGAAATACGCCGACGCATCCGGGCACACTTCCGGCGCCGCCCCCAGCCACACCGGCACATAACGGCTCACGGAAACGCCCAAGAAAAGGGCCGCCGTCGCTACCCCGAGCGCCGTCACCAAGGCCTGCCGCAGAACGCTTCTTGCCCCGGCCAGATCATCGGCACCGATCCGGTGCGCCGCCTGCACGGAAAACCCCATGCAGACGGCGCCCGCCATACCCCAAAAGAGCCAGAGCGTGGGCATCACCACGCTCACCGCCGCGGACGCCTGCGCCCCCAGATGCCCCACCATCGCCGCGTCGATGTATTCCATCAGAATGGTGGAAATTTCCGCCAACACCGCGGGAACGGAAAGTCTGATGACAAGCGACGTCTGCTCGGAGGCCGTCAGATTTTCCCGACGGCGGATTTTTGCAAGCAGTTCATCCGTGGAAAGGCGCGTCATGCCGTCTGCGCCGTTTTTTCAATCACGGCGTCCAAGGTCTTCAATATCAGCATTAAGTTGAGGGGTCTTGCGAGGAACGCATCCATGCCGCAGGCCATCGCCTTTTGCTGATCTTCGGCAAAGGCGTTCGCGGTCATGGCAATCACCGGAATTCGTTTTTTGCGCAGATCGGCAAAAGCGCGGATGAGTTTCGTGGCGGCGTACTCGTCCATTCGCGGCATCTGAATATCCATCAAAACGGCAGCGTAGTACCCGGCGGACTTTTCCGTCACCGCCTTCACGCAGTCTTCGCCGTCGCCCACGGTGTCGACTTCCACCCCGGCGCCGCGCAGCACTTCAATGGCAATTTCTGCGTTGAGCGGATTGTCTTCCGCCAAAAGAATCCGGACGCCCTTTAAGCTCTTCGTCATTTTCTTCAGCGTGTTTGCGCTCTCCGTCCCGTCAAAAGTCGGCGCCATTCGATGCACCGTCGTAATGTGCACAGTCGTGCCTTTTCCCTGTTCGCTTTCGATCGTAATGGCGCCGCCCATGAGATCGGTGAAGTCTCCCTCGACTAAAGTCGAAGGCTTCCCTCGTTGGTAATCGGAGGGACTGCCTCAGTTCGGTGCGGGCTGCACTCAGATAATTGGCGTTCGGTTGAACCCAACTCCGCATGGAGCCTAATGAGCGAACTTAAGGTGCAGGTACTTCTCTTCACGCATTCCGGAACTTTGGCCGCAATGCGCTGCCCCGTCGTCACCGACAGGGACTTGAAGATTTCTCGGACGAAATACCGAGCGCCGATGTTGTAAGAGGCACTCAGATCGCAGTGGTAGCGCTTTCCGTTTTTGAAAGTGCAGAGACTGTGTTTCTTTTCGTCCCGAATGACTTTGCCGGAACCGTCGAACGCGAGTTTTGACGTATTCCAGGCACAAACCCGACTCACCCGCTGACCATTACGGTGAGCCTTGTCTTCCACCATCTGCTGAACGTACTGCGCCCGCCAGTGATGAAGACGCTGTTTCTTGGAGCCACGTTTGCGGCCTTTGAGATCGAGCTTCTCCATGACGATGACGTGAGCACTGTAGTAAACCGCCGTATCCATAATGAAGTTGGCTGTTTTAACAGCAATCGAATCGTTGATGCCTTTCGCCTTCGCCCAGAGTCGGGGCATCTTGCGATTTCCCTGCTTCTGGGCGTTCTTGATGCGTTGCAAGGCGCGATTCAGAGAGTCTTTTTCACAGCTGAGGCGCAGGAAGCGCCTCGCGAGGATAGTGCCCTCTGAATTCATGACGGAGCAGACGCAGGCATTGTTGATGCCGAGATCGACGCTTACGACGGTTTGTTCACAGATGGGGACGTTGGTTAGTTTCTTTTCCTCCTCAAAAGGAAAGTCGAGCGACCATTTTTTCCCTCGACGGCGCAACGTGGGTACACACGCCTTCCGAAGAGGGCAATACTTCGCGATATAGTCCATGTCGGACTTACGAAGCTTCACCTCCGTCCAATCCCAAGTATTGCGGATGAAGACCTTGATTCTTACCGTGTAACGATCCGTCGTGTTTTTGAACATGACGTCACGGTACATCGCAGGGAAAGTCCTGCCAGCTTTCGGTAGCCCCGGTTCTTTTCCTTGCGGATTTGTCTGCCACTGCTTTAATCGAGTTTGGTAAGAGGAGACCAGACCGTAGGCTTCGTTGATAGCGGCACGGCGTAGGTAGCACGGAAACTTGTAGAACGATTTTCCGAAGTCGTACTTGGTGAGAGGTCGCTTGGCAGTCGGCCAACAGAGCAACTCCGTCGCACGCACGACAAAAGTCGAATTAGTGATGGCTGAAAACGAACCATCCCAGTGTTTGAGCATGATGCCGATGAAGTAATCCACCGCCTGACGATAAAGAACCGCCGTTGCTTCAAAAGCTCCGGAGGATTCTTTTATCTTCGCTGGATAGGTGGAAATGATCTTCATGGAACATGCTCCGTTCACATGCTGGAGATTTTACAGTAGGAGGCTTCTTCGAAGCCTGGTCGGCTTGACCCGCGACTGAAGTCGCAGGTTTGCGCCGACGTTTCTATCAACATGCCGAGACCACTGCCTTCAATGCCGGTGGACGTCGTGTTGTGTTCCCGTTCAAACTGATCGAAGATGTGCAGCAGGAACGCCTTGGAAATCCCGATGCCAGTATCTCGGATCACGCAGACGACGGCCGTTTTTCCTGCTTCCCGAACGGGGTGTTCCGTCACAGTGATTGAGATCGTGCCGCCGTCGGGCGTGTATTTCACGGCGTTGCTCTGAATATTGGTAACAACCTGCTGCATCTTCGTGGTATCCGAATAAATCTGCAGATGTTCCAAACGAATATCCGACGTGAGCGCCTGGTGTTTCTTCGCCGCTGAGTCCTCAAACGACACCAACCCGGTCTTAAAAAGACCTGAGAACGCAAACGCCGATTGACAAAAACACCGCACGGAGAACCTCTGGACGCGGAAAATCGAAGAAAAACAAAAGTAAGTTCGAAATCTTAACGCATTTTCCCCATTAATCCGAGTTTTCATTCGGCCTGACAACCCTGGTTTCGGTCACCATGACGGCTTTCGTATTGGAAATTTTTTCTCACTTCGGGCATAATCTCCGCTCTCAAAGCGGTCTGCGGGCGTAGTTCAATGGCAGAACGAAAGCTTCCCAAGCTTTATACGAGGGTTCGATTCCCTTCGCCCGCTCCACTTTCCCTGTCGACGGATCGTTTCATTCAAACGGTTCGTTTTTTTGTATCTGCCAGCCGGAAATTCTTCTCATGTCTTCCGAAACGCTTACGCCCGAAGAAATTGAAGCCCTCAAGCACCGTCACATCCGCAGCTTCGTGCTGCGCCGCGGCCATATTTCCGCCGCCCAGGAACGTGCGCTTGACGATCTCTTTCCCAAATACGAAGCCGTTTATGAAGTCAAGCCCTTTGACGCCGAAAAAGCCTTCGGCCGCAAAGCGCCGCTTGTTCTGGAAATCGGTTGCGGCATGGGGGAAACGACGGCGGCAATCGCCGAAGCACACCCGGAAGTGGATTTCTTGGGCTGCGAAGTTTTCGCGGCGGGCGTCGGTGCCTTAAGTAAACTTCTCGAAGAAAAGGGGCTCACGAACGTGCGCATTTGCCGCCACGACGCGATGGAAGTCGTACGCGACATGATTCCGGACGGAACGTTGTCCGGCATCCACATCTTCTTTCCTGATCCCTGGCGCAAGGCCCGCCACCACAAGCGCCGCCTCGTGCGCCCGGACTTCGTCACGGTGCTTGCCGACAAACTCGCCACAGGCGGCTACATTCACTGCGCCACCGACTGGGAAAACTACGCCGAGCAGATGCTCGAAGTCTTAAACGGGGAAGCGAAACTCGTGAACGCTCATCCGGAAGGCTTCTCCCCCGTGATGGCGAACCCCCTCACAGAACGCCCCTGCACCAAATTCCAGGCCCGCGGCGAACGTTTGGGATACGGCGTGTGGGACTTGGTGTATTTGAAGAAATAGTCCTGCGCAGCAAAAAGGCGGCCGCGTTCAAAAAACCGCCGCCTTTTGCAAATAAAGCCCGTTCGGAACCGATCCGCACGGGCTTTTTCGTCATTTCGCGAGACGCACGATGTCGGCGCCCAACGCCGACAACTTTGCTTCGATATGTTCGTAACCGCGATCCAAATGGTAAATGCGGTCAATCACTGTTTCGCCGTGTGCCGCGAGCCCCGCGATCACGAGGCACGCCGAAGCTCGGAGATCGGTAGCCATCACGGTCGTTCCTTCGAGCTTTTCCACGCCCTTCACTACGGCCGTATGCCCGTCCACGGAAATATCGGCCCCCATGCGCTGCAGTTCCGGCACGTGCATGAAGCGGTTTTCGAAAATCGTTTCGACGATGCGGGCGCTCCCCTCGGCTACCGCGTCCACGGCCATGAACTGCGCCTGCATGTCCGTGGGGAAGCCCGGGTGCGGCACCGTACGCACGTCGACGGCCTTGGGGCGTCCGTCCATCTTGACGCGAATCCAGTCGTCCCCGGTTTCAACAACGGCCCCCGCTTCCTTCAATTTGCCGATCACGGCTTCCAAGGTATGCGGTGCCGCATTCGTCACGGTCACATCTCCCCGGGTCGCCAAAGCAGCGCAAAGGAACGTGCCGGTTTCAATTCGATCCGCAATGACGGCGTGTTCGGCACCGTGAAGGTGTTCCACGCCTTCCACCGTAATGACGGAACTTCCGACCCCGGTGATTTTGGCCCCCATGGCATTTAAGAGATTCGCAAGATCCACCACTTCAGGTTCGCGAGCCGCGTTTTCAATGACGGTGGTGCCTTCAGCCAAAACCGACGCCATCAGAATGTTTTCCGTACCGGTAACAGTCACCATATCAGTGACGATGCGGGCGGCTTTAAGGCGCTTTGACGTCGCCACCACATAGCCGTGATCAATTTCAATGTCGGCGCCCAGCCGCTTTAACGCCTTGATGTGCTGATCCACCGGACGGGCCCCGATGGAACAGCCGCCGGGAAGAGACACCTTCGCCGCACCGAAGCGGGCGACCAAAGGGCCCAGCACCAAAATGGAAGCGCGCATCGTTTTCACAAGGTCATACGGCGCTTCGGTTCCCGTCACGTCAGCCGCGCAGAGCCGATAGCTCGAATCCCCGATTTTCTCCACGGCAACGCCCATGCCGCTCAAAAGCTTATTCATCGTCTTCACGTCGGCCAAATCCGGCACGTTGTGAAGTACGACGGGGTCGGCCGTCAATAGTGCCGCCGCCAAAATCGGCAGGGCCGCATTTTTCGCCCCCGAGGCGCGAACCGTACCCGAAAGGCGCCGACCGCCCGCAATCTTGAGTTTCTGCATGGTTTCTTTTCCCGGAAAATAAGGGAGAACACCGGTCTGATCAATCCGGCAAAGGTGAGGATTGTAACTAGGTTCCTCAGAAAATTTCTTTTTTGACAGGTGCGCTGCAAACACGTACAACGGTGTGGCAATCACATTGGTACAGGATCAGTCACTCCTTAAGATGCCCGGGCCATTCCAGTAGCCGGGCGTTTTGCTTTTATGGTTTTTGCGGGGTACTTCAAGAACCATCCCAAGGACGAACCGCGCCACGGGCAAACAACGAATCCTGCCGTCGGTTTTAGTGAACGACGGCAGCGCGTTCGACGCAACGTTTTTCAGCGTTCCCGCCCTCAGACAAAGGGCGACGTCGTCTCAGTAAAATGCGCCACCGGCCCGTGGCCATGCCCGACATTCAACGTATCGGCTGCCTTAATCGCCGCCGTCATGTAGCACTTGGCGGCCGTCACCGCCGTCAAAGCGTCTCCCGTCTTCGCAAGATATGCCGCGAGAGCCGACGACAACGTGCAGCCCGTTCCGTGCGTGTTTTTCGTCACAATGCGGGCGTTTTCCAACCAATGATCCGTCTTACCGTCATAAAAAAGGTCACTCGCCGCTTCCGTGGCCGCCAAATGCCCGCCCTTTAAAAGTACGCCGCCCTTGGGACTTGCCATCAGCGCGTACAAAGCCCGTGCCGCCGCCGGCATCGCACTGCGGTCAGGAATTTCGTGCCCCAAAAGTTCTTCGGCCTCCGGCAAGTTCGGCGTGATGATGTCCACCAAAGGAATCAATTCCGTTTTCAAAGCCGTCAGGGCGTCTTCCGGGAGCAGTCGATCGCCGCTTTTAGCCACCATCACGGGATCCAAAACAATCCACGTCGGACGGTGTTTTTTTAGGCTCTCCGCCACCGCATGAATGATGGCGGGATCCGCAAGCATCCCGATCTTGACGGCATCAACGGCGACGTCCGTAAAAAGCGTTTCCAACTGTTCCGTAACAAACGCCGGTGCAATCGGCAGCACTCCCGTCACGCCGCAGGTGTTTTGCGTCGTCAGCGCCGTCACCACCCCGGCGGCATAAGTACCGACGGCACTCATCGCCTTGATGTCGGCGAACACCCCGGCGCCTCCCGAAGGATCCACGCCGGCAATCGAAAGACAGTTGGGAATTCGTCGTGTCATTTTGGGGCTCCGTTTTCAGGCCACAGCCGCGCACAAACGTCGCTCATCACGGCGGCGGCTCCCGTGTAGCGCCGGGCAAAAGCAAGGGCCGCCTCGTGCCGACGACGTCGCTCCTGCGCGTCATCAATCAACCGCAGCGCCGCCGTGACGCCCTCTGCGGCATTCGTCGTCGGTAACGCCGCGCCCATAGCAACGGCGTCTTCGGAAATCTTTGCGAAGTTGTAGACGGACGGCCCCAAAATCACCGGGGATCCCGCCGCCGCAGGTTCAATCAGATTCTGGCACCCGGTGTTGCCGAAACTTCCCCCCATCAGGGTCACATCCGCCGCGGCGCAGTAAAACGCCATTTCCCCCATACTGTCGCCCAAAATCACGGCGGCGTCCGTCGGAATGTCGGTAGGAGCCGCATAAGCACTGCGGCACACAAAGGACACGTTTTCTTTTGCGAGGAGCTCCGCTACGTCATTAAAGCGCTGCGGATGGCGCGGCACCAAAAGCACCGCGGCCTTCCCCTGAAAACGCTTTAAAAGCGGTGCAAACATCGCTTCTTCCCCGTCGCGGGTACTCGCGATCAACACGACGGGATTCAAGCGTTGCGCCTTAAAAACCGCTGCCGTTGCCTGAGCTGCGGCATTGACGGGAACGTCAAACTTAAGCGACCCCGCCACCGTCACCACGTCTTTACGGGCACCGCGGTGGATAAGGCGCGCCGCATCCGCCTCACTTTGTGCCAAAACGGCATCAAAAGCCGCAAACGCCGGTCGCATCACCCGGTCAAAACCTTCGGCTTTATCCGAACTCTTCTGCGACTCGCGGGCGTTGGCAAGTACCATCGGAATGCCGCGCGCTTTCGCCGCCGCAATGAGGTTGGGCCAGACCTCCGTTTCCATGAGTATCCCCATCGTCGGACGGGTTTCCTCCAAAAATTTTTCTACAAACTCCGGTACGTCGTACGGGAGGTAACACTGCACGGCGCGTCCGGGATAGCGCCCGACGATTTTCCGTCCGGCATCCCGCCCCGTCGGGGTCATGCACGTCAAAAGAAGCTCTGCCCGATCGAACCGCTTCATCAACGCCTCAATCAAGGGCGCCGCCGCATTCGTTTCGCCGACGCTCACCGCATGCACCCAAAGTCGCGGCGCGCAAGGTGCGGGATACGCCGTTTCGGCAAACCGTTCATCCCAATGCAAAAGGTAGTCCGGTTGCTTTTTGGCGCGTTTTCTGAGGTAGAGCTTCGCAAGCGGCACCGCGCACCGCGTCACGAGGCAATAGAGCCCCGGCGTCATCCATTTCACGGCGTCACCTTAATGCCGGTCACACTTGCGAAAGCCGTCAATACTTCCGAAGAGGTCGGCACAACGCCCTTGTCTCCCACCGTCGTACAGGCGCCTTCCCCCACCAAACGAAAGAGTTGCGCGCTCGTCCCGACGATAATGCCCACAGCCGGAACCGCCAACGCCGCCGCCAAATGGGAAATCCCTGTATCCACGCCGATCAACCCCACGGACGCCTTCAGAACCGACGCAATCTCGGGGAGCGTCATATGGGGCGCCACCACGGTGCCCGGCACTAAGTCGGCAAGCGTCCTCACGCGTTCTTCTTCCGCAGCGCTCCCCCACACAAAGACGGGGGTAATGCCGGCTTTCACGAGAGCTTGCGTCGTCTGAATCCAGCGGTCTCTGGCCCAGAGCTTTTCTTCTCGGCTCGTATTGACGGCCATGACGGCGTAATCGCCTTCGGCAGGACGATTGGCAAGAGGTTTTGCCTTCAACCCGTAAATCGGGTGATCCGCGTCAATGTCGTACCCCAGACAGACGGACGCCATCGTGCGGTAGCGCTTCACGGGCGTCAAACTCTCAGGCACCCGCTTCGTTTCCGTATAAAAGAAACTCGCCAGGGGTTCCCGGATCGTATCGCGGGAGTAACCCACGGACTTCACCCCGCACCAACGGGCCACCAGTGCGGATCGCACCAAGCCCTGCAGGTCGATCACCAAGTCGTAGCGGTTTTCCCGCAGCGCTTTTTTCACCCGTGCGACTTCCGCGCGGGTTTCAGCCGACAGCGGATGTTTGCGCCAACGGCGGAACGCCGTCACGATCTTGCCGTCGATCCACGGACTCAGTTCCACGATGTCCGCAAACGCCTCTTCCACCACCCAGTCGATGCGGGAGTCGGGAAGCGCCTGTTTGATGTCGTAAGCCACGGGAAGTGCGTGAACGACGTCCCCCATGGAGCTTGATTTGATGATGAGGATGCGGCGCATTAGAAAATCCCCGCTTCCGCCGTGCGGCTCAGTTTCTTGCCGAGTTCAACGCCAGGCTGATCAAAGGGATTGATCCCGAAGAGCGTCCCCAGCATCGTCGTCTTGTGTTCGTAAAGCGCCATCAGCGCTCCCAGACGCGCAGGCGTCAGTTCATCAATCGAAATCGTCGTCACGGCGTTCGAGAACTCGTCCGTCGGATCGCGCGTCACCAAGGCTTCGGCCTGCGCCTTGGCGTTCGCAATCAAGACGCGATGAAGATCCGCGTGACGGTGTCCCGGCTTTTCGCACCAGCAAAGATCCACGGAACTTGAGGCTGTTCCTTCTCTCAACCACTGATAAAACGAATGCTGCGATTCATTGCCGTGTCCGCCCCAGACGCCCTGGCCGGTGCGGCAGGCAACGCGACTGCCGTCAATCGCGGTGCTTTTCCCGAGACTTTCCATCTCAAGCTGCTGCAGCCAGAAGACCATCGTCCGGAGCCGTTCGTCGTACGGGAGGAAGCAGTGCGTTGCCACGCCTTCCTGCGCGTTGCGGTAACTTAAGAGCGCCAAGATAAGCGCCAAATTGTCTTCCGTCGGGGCGTCTGCGACGTGCGCGTCCATCGCGTGAGCCCCCGCCAACAGCTGACGGAACACTTCCGGCCCCAGCGCGACGGCGCAGGGAAGTCCGATGCTCGACCACACGGAGAAACGGCCGCCTACCCAGTCCCAAATCGGGAAAAGGTTCGCTTCCGGCAGATTCATCTGCTCGGCGGCATCCCGTTTGGCGGACACCACGACCATGTGATGGTTGCGATCCTTGCCGGTAATCCCTGCGTCCAAAAGCCACTGATCCACCGCCGCAGCGTTCACCATCGTTTCGCGGGTTCCGAAACTCTTTGAAGACACCACGACCAACGTCTTAAAGGGATTCAATCCGCTCACAATCCGGTCAAAAAGCACGCCGTCCGCCGCAGACAAAAAGTGAAGACGGATACTGGGCTGCACGTAGCGAAGCGCATGCCACACGGCGCGCGGCCCCATTTCCGAACCGCCGATTCCGATGTTGATGATATCGGTGATGGCGTCCCCGCGGCAGCCGCAGAAAAGACCGCTTCTCACGTCTTCAGCAAAGTTGCAGAGGTGGTTTAGGGCCTGTGTCACTTCCTTATGAAACGGCGCGGAAACCGACGTATCTCGAAGCGCCGTATGCAGCGCCGGTCGGTGTTCGCTCACATTCACGATTTCCCCGGAACGCATCTTGGCGTTTGCTGCCAACACACCCTTTTCTTCAGCCAATTTGAAGAGTCCCTTCAAATCCTCCGCCGTAAGGCGCTGCCGACCGATGTCGATCGTAATGCCGCAGGCCGACTTCACCGAACGACCCGCATACGTGTCACGCAAAAAGGGATGAGACTGTTTTTCCGTCATAGCTCGTACTGAAAACCGACCTACCGTTGAGGGGGCTTTCTTAAAGGTTTAAAAGTTTTGAAATTTTAACAGGGTTCTTCGAGCAACTCCGCCGCCCACCGGGGAAGTTTTTCCGTTTGAAACACAACGGCGCCTGATTTTTCTTCCCGGAGGCATTGGAAACCTTCAAGTCCGCTGTTGTCGAACAGCCAAAGGCGATCCACGTACGGCCGCAGCCGACGAAAATTTTCCGCACTTCTCGACGTCCGACGCCGGTACAAAGTGCCCGCCGTCTGCAACGCGTTCTTCGATGCGGTAATGGTTCAGTTGCAGGTTCGCAAGCCCCACGTAGAAAAGCCACACCGCGTACCCGGCGGCTTTTGCCCATTGCACCAACGTCACTTCCGAATGTCCTGACAACGTCGTTTCCACGGCAAACGACCGGCAGGCTGCCAAGAGCGTCCGACGTGCCTGCAGTGCCGTTCGACCGGCTGCGGCAGGCGAAATGTGCTGCGCCGCCGCGATAGCATCGGGGTTTACCACCGGCAACCGTCGAAACGCCTCAAAATGCCGCAGGCGATCCTCTACAAACGTCGTTTTCCCCGCGCCGTTCAATCCGACAACGAGCACCAAAAGCGGCATCAGACCGTGTCCTTAGTTCCTTTCGAGTCAAGTTTCGTGATGGTACCGCGTTCGGCGTCTCGATCGTCCACGTAAAACACGGGGTGTCCCTTTTTCAGATGGCGCTCCGCGGCGGCGGACACGGGGTTCGAGGCCGCTTCCGCCTCACACAGGAAGTCTGACAACACGTCGCCGTCCAACGTTTCACTGGTCTTCACCCCGGACGGTTGTTTTTCCGAAGGCATCTTCGTCATGACTGACTCCTTCGGCGGTCACTGCGGGTCGGTTTTCTTCGTGCGCTTTTTCTTGGCGGCTTTGGCTGCAGCTTCCTTTTCTGCGAGTTCGTCGACCTTTTTCTGATAGAGCTTGAAGAGCTCGGCGACGATGTCGGATTCGGTCATCGAAGGCTTGAAGCCATAGGCCTTCATGACGGCGCGGTCGTTGGCCTGATGGGCTTTTCTCAGATCGACCGGCATTGCCAAGTCGTCGTACAAATCCGCTAATGAACTGTCAGGATACTTAGCTCGAATATCTAAAATTGTCTGAGCGGTCTGCTCAATGACTTTTTGTTGATCTTCGGTAACCGCAACTGGCCAGACAAAGTTGTTGTAGACGATATCTTTGGAATAGCCATAATCGCTCTTCAAACGCCCGGCAACAACCCTCATCCACGCCATGTGAACGACTGAGTTCAACACTCCAAACATAAACAGCGTCGCATCGGGAATCAACCTCAACTTATTGGAGCACAAAACCTCCGGCGTCAAATACCCCATCGGAACATAGTTCCTTCGCTGCGAGGATACCTCGGGAATTACCATGTAATTCCCTTTCGGCATATTTTCCGTTTGGAAATTCCTTGGAAATTCAGCCATTTTTTTAGTGGCAACTCGTTTACTTGCTGCGCGGTATCGACGCACTGCCTCGACACGTTTCAAACATTCAGGTAATTGCCTTAACTTTCCAGCAGAACAATCACCTAACCACAAACAATATCTGGGACGGTTATTAATAAACTCCTCTGCCCCATACCATTGTCTAAACAATGGTGCTGCTTCAGGTTCCTTCTTGATAAATTCCTCTTTTTCTTCCTCTGAAAACAAATAATTTCCACCATCTATCGGCTAGTTTCCCATTCCTATACTCGGAACATCACCCAACGGGATGCTTCGACTGTGCACAAAATAGTCTTTTGCATTTACCAAATACGCATTTATATGATCAGCATTCTCAATCTGTTCTGATGAATGAAAAATGCGCTTAACTTTGCCACTATCGGAACGACTGTATCCAACAATCACACAGTGTACGTGTGCCTTCTCTGTTGCCTCACTGTCCCACACAAACGACCGCCAAGCAAAATTAATTTGCACTCCATTTAACACCAAAGGTTCCCACAAATTCGCTACTTGGGTTCCTTGACATATCGAGTTCGTAGCAACAAAAGCTGTCTTGATTCCTTGGACATTTCCTTCCATATAATCGAAAGCTTTTTTAAACCATCCTCCGACATAATCAACATCCCCGGCATTCTTCCAACCGTCCCCCAAAACGCAGAGCAAATCCTGTTTTTGCGCAGAAGACATATATCTGGCTCCGACAAACGGCGGATTCCCCATGATGTAATCCAATTCCGCCGCCGGCACCACCTCGTTCCAATCCAGCCTCAGCGCATTGCCTTCCACAATGTGCGCCGCGGATTTTAAAGGCAGGAAATCCTCGTGCACGTCTACGATTTCCCGCGTCTTCGTCATCATCTGACTCTCGGCAATCCAGAGGGCCGTTTTCGCCACCACCGCCGCAAAGTCGTTAATTTCGATGCCGTAGAACTGATTGATGTGCACCTGAATGGGCGAAAAGTCATCACCGAACGACTGTTGGCCGCCCGAAAATTCCCGAATGACGTCGTTTTCCAGGCGACGCAGACTCAGGTACGTTTCCGTCAGAAAATTACCGGAACCGCAGGCAGGATCAAGAAACTTCAGCTTCCCCAATTTCGCTTGGAATTCCTGAAATTCCTGCTTCTTTCTCGGGGTAATTTTCGTACGGTCTGCCACCGATTTTTTGAGTTCCGCAAACTCCGCCTTCAGCTCATCCAAAAAGAGCGGATCAATCACCTTGTGGATGTTTTCGATCGAGGTGTAGTGCATCCCGCCCTGACGCCGCGTCTCGGCATTCAAGGTACTTTCGAAAACGGAACCGAAAATCGTCGGGCTGATTTCCGACCAGTCAAAGCCTTCGCTCGCCCGGTTGACGAGCAGATCAAACGCTTCCGCATTAAAGGGCGGAATGAGAATCCGATCGTCCGCAAAAAGCCCACCGTTCACATACGGGAAGGCGTTCAAATCGGCTTCTTCGTAGGGGTCGCGTTCTTCTTTTTTGGTGTTCAGAATGCGGAACAAATCCCGCAGCGCGGCGTGAATGCGTCCCAAGCCGATTTTTCCCTGGTTCACAAGGTAGTCGTGGAACTGACTCTTTGTCTCAAAGAGCCCCGAGTCCTCCGCGTAAAGACAGAACACCAACCGCACGCAAAGTTTGTTGAGACTCTGGTAAGCCTCCGGCGACATCGGCTGCACATACCGCTTCTCCAGCGCGTCGTAGAGTTTTCCCACGAGTTCACCGGCCTGCAACGACACCTGCAGTTCGTGCGCCGCCACGGCTTTTTCTTTGTCCACCAGGAAGTTCAGGCGGTGCGATTCCTTCTCCAAATCGTCCAGTGTCAGTTCTATCTGCGGCGTGTCGAGACTTTCGTTGAGGTCGTAGACGATGATTTCCTGAAAGTTCGACACCACGATCCATCGGGGACGCAGGTCGTTTGTCATGCGGTCGGCGTAGCGCTTCGCCTGCTGGTACGGCGTCAATTCCGTGCTGTCCGACTGCTGCGCGGCTTTTCTGAGATCAATCTTGGCGCCCTTTTGCTCAATCAGCACCTTGGTGGACGGGATATAGCCGTCAATAAATCCTGTGTGAGTTCGTCCGGTCTTCACGTCCTTACCGAGATCGACTTTCTTCTCAAACTGCACGTACTGCGAGGCGTAAGGCACGTCGAGCACGTGTTCCAAAAAATCCGTCCAGAACGACTGGCAGTCCTGCTTCTCGTCTCCCCGCCCCCGCCAACGTTCACAAAATGCTTTGGCGGCTCTTTTTTGTTCGGCAAGATTCATGGCTCAATGTCCTTTACGGCAGAAGTACGGGGAACGGTCAGCTCCAAAACGTATGGCTTGAAATCCGACTTACTCGCGATTGTAGAAGGCTTCGCCTGCCGTCCACAATTTTCGTCAGAGACTACACAAATCTAACAACAGAGTTTTTGTTGTTTTCAACAGGATTGACAGAATTTACAAAAACAGTGCTGTTTGAATGTTGCGAAAACCTCGGGGTTGGAAAAGGCGTGCGGTACACTCGCCTCAGCACGAATGGGACTGGGCGGAGTCGTTGTCTCAACTCTATTTGGCGGAACTCTTGAGAGTTCTTGTTGTTTGCTGCTTCCGGCAGAAGACACGGGACACCGGCGGTAATTTCGCCGACGGTAAATACGACAAAACCCAGAGGTGCAACACTGGGCTTCGTCATTTTTTGCGAGGCAAAGATGCTTGCAACATTTCCATCCTCGTGCGACGGCATTATGCCTCCGCTTCCTCCGCAACGGGTGCTTGCAATTTCTCCGACGTCTTCTCTCAAGACTTCTCCGCCTAACCCATTAAAATGCCCGGCAACGCGGTTTTTACCGCCCTTGGATTTCACGATGATCAGTAAGACCACACTCGCCCGGAAGCGACTCCTCGTCGTCGGCGATTCGATGCTCGACCGTTATTGGTTCGGCGACACCAACCGCATTTCTCCGGAAGCCCCGGTACCGGTAGTGCGCATCGTCAAAAACGAAGACCGCCTGGGGGGCGCTGCCAACGTAGCGCTCAACATTGCCGAACTCGGCGCTTCCGCCACTCTGATGAGCGTCATCGGCAACGACGACGCGGGAAAAAGCCTGCAGTCGCTTCTTGCGGCCGCGCATATCGACGACCTCTCAGCCGTCGACAATTCCGTGCGCACCACGGTGAAACTGCGTGTTCTCGCACGGCGTCAGCAGTTGGTGCGCATCGACTTTGAAGACCATCCCGCAGGCGAAGTCCTGGCGGCCCTTATGGCCACTTTCGAAGCCAAGATTGCGGATTTCGACGCCCTCGTTTTATCCGACTACGGCAAGGGCGGCCTGGATCACATCGTGCACATGATCGCCGCCGCCAAAAAAGCCGGCGTTCCCGTGCTCATTGACCCCAAAGGGAGCGACTACAGCCGCTATCGCGGCGCCACCCTCATTACGCCGAACCGCGCGGAATTGGCACTCGTCGTCGGCAACTGGACAACGGAAGCGGAATTGATCGAAAAAGCGCAGAACCTGCGCCGGAAACTTGATCTCACCGCCCTGTTGCTCACCCGCAGCGAAGAGGGGATGACGCTTTTCACGGACAAAGGCGAATTCAACGTCCCCGCGCAAGCGCGCGAAGTCTTTGACGTCTCAGGCGCCGGCGACACCTCAATTGCCGTCACCGCCGCCATGATCGCCGCGGGGCTCGATTTGAAGGAAGCCGTCCGCATCGCCAATCAGGCGGGCGGCATCGTCGTCGGCAAGCTCGGTACGGCGAGCGTCACCTATGAAGAACTTTTTGGAAAAGGAAATTAAATGTCGATTCTTGTGACCGGAGCCGCAGGCTTCATCGGCTGCAACTGTGTTCTGCACCTCAACCGCGAAGGCATCAACGACGTCATCGCCGTCGACAATCTCACCAAGGCGCAGAAATTCCAGAATCTTGCCAAGTGCCGCATCAGCGACTACTTCGACAAAAACGACTTCATCACGCGCGTGAGAAACGGCTCGGCACCGATTCCGGAAGCCATCATTCACATGGGGGCCTGCTCGGACACGATGGAAACGGACGGCCGTTACATCATGGAGAACAACTATCGCTACACCCTGGATTTGTTCGCCTGGGCTCAAAAGCAGCGCATTCCCTTCGTGTACGCGTCATCCGCAGCCACCTACGGCGCAAGCACCGTTTTCGTGGAAGACGTCAATAACGAAGGCCCCTTGAACTGCTACGGTTACTCCAAGTACCTCTTTGACCAGGTGCTCCGCAGCCGCATGGCAACGCTTTCCGCCCCCGCAGCCGGCATGCGTTTCTTCAACGTCTACGGTCCGCACGAACAGCACAAGGGCCGCATGGCTTCCGTCGCCTTCCATCAGTACTTCCAGTTTAAGAAAGAAGGCAAGGTCAAACTCTTTGAAGGGTGTCTCGGCTACGGCAACGGCTGCCAGATGCGCGACTTCGTCTACGTGGAAGACGTCGTGAACTGCATCATGCACTTCGTGAAGTCGGGCGTTTCCGGCATCTACAACTGCGGTACGGGGCGCGCTCAGCCCTTTAACGACATTGCGCTGACGGTCGTCAATACATTGACCGGCCAGGATCTCACGCTCGCCGCCGCCGTGGAAAAGGGTCTTATCGAATACATCCCCTTCCCCGAAGCGCTCGTCGGCAAATACCAAGCCTACACGCAGGCCGATCTCACGCAGCTTCGGAACGCGGGCTGCGACGTTCCCTTCCGCACCGTGCAGCAAGGGACGGCCGATTACATGCGCTACCTCATGGGCGCCTACCCTGACGGCGTGCTTGCCTGATGACGGCACAGTCCTCACGCCGCGCGGTCTTTTTGGATCGCGACGGCGTCATCAACGTCGATACCGCCTACTGCTCGCGTCGGGAAGACTTTCAATGGATTCCCGGCGTGCTCAAGGCCGCGGCGCGCTACGCTGAAGCCGGTTACCAGCTCGTCATCGTGACGAACCAGTCCGGCATCGGCCGCGGCTACTACACGGAAGGCGACTTCCAAACCCTCATGGATTACGTGAAGGCAGAATTCAAGAAAGCCGGTGCACCGTTGGCAGCCGTTTACTTCTGCCCGCATCACCCGGAAGCCAAATTAGAGACCTACCGCTGTGTCTGCGACTGCCGAAAACCCGCGCCCGGCATGATTCTTAAAGCTTGCGAAGCGCTCGACATTGATCCGGCGAAGTCCCTCATGTTCGGCGACAAACGGGGCGACATGAAGGCGGCGATCGCGGCCGGCATCGGCACCCGAGTACTTCTGGGAACCGATGCCGTTGCGGTACCGGAAAAGGTACCGGAAGCCACCCATGTGTCGCGATCCTTGGCAACCGCAGCTCAAGAGAGCATCGGCTTGGCGTAGTGAAATTCTCATTGCCGCGGCAGGTCTCATCTCGGCAAAGAATAACGCCGCCGATACTGGCAGCTCCCGACGACTAAAGTCGCGGGTGCCAAGTTGCTTCTGAGCGTACGCGATCACCTTATCCTCACTCTTTCGAACGAAGAGTCTGCGAACCGCCACTGACTCAGCTTCACTGGGATTTAACGGAGCTATTCCGCGAAGGGAATGCACTTCACCGGCCCGGCAGGGCAGACGGTTTTCACCGCTGATACCTGCCGTGTGCTTACGCTTCCGTTCATTTAACGCCTCTTGTGTCAAGGATAGGCGAAGCCTTTTTATGACGTACTTAGGTCACTGAAAAAATTCAGTTAATCAGAAAATGCCGGGGTTCTTATCGCAAGTTTTCAGTACCGCTCGATCCCGTCAGTCCTTTTTTTGCTTCGCCCGCCGGGCAAACCAACCACCTACCGCCACCACGATGAGCGCTCCGACGATGCCCGCCGCATAGTGCCATTCAGCCGCTTCGGGCCAACGCGACACCACGAAACCGTCGGTCACCATCATACCGCCTGCGATCCAACCCAAAAGCGCACCGCCCAACCACACAATGACAGGGAAGCGGTCAATAAACTTCAGAATGATCTGACTGCCGCAGACAATGAAGGGGACGGACACCAAAAGCCCGAAAACCACCAGAAGCGTCTGATGATCTTCGTGCGCCTGCTGCGCGGCACCGGCGATGGCAATGACGTTATCAAGACTCATGATGAAGTCGGCAACGATGATCGTCTTGATGGCGCCCAAGAGTTTCGAAGAGCCTTCCACTTCGCCGGGATTCTCGTCTTCAGGCAACAGAAGCTTCACCCCGATCCAGAGCAACAAAATAGCGCCGGCCGCCTTCAAAAACGGCAGATCCAGAAGCAGCACCGCACAGGTAATGAGGATGACACGCAGAACGATGGCCCCGGTCGTCCCCCAGAAAACCCCCTTCATCCGCAGGTCTTTCGGCAAATTGCGACAGGCGAGCGCGATCACGACGGCATTGTCGCCTCCCAACAATATATCGATCATCACAATCTGCGCCACGGCGCCCCAGTGCATATTCACCAGCACGTCCCAAACAGCAGCCAACACGTTTAGTCTCCCTTTTGCATTAAAAAAGCCCCCGTCGTCGAAGGCGGAGGCATTGTAATTCCGGCATGACGTCCGTCAGCATTCCTCTATATTCTCAGTGCGATCGCCTGCTTCGGCGAGCACCCTGTTGATAATATCAAAGGAAAAACCGCGGGCGGCCAAAAAACGCACCTGCTTACATTTTTCATGATAATCCAACGGAGCCTCACCGAACTTTCGGTTCCATACGGCGCGCGCCCGGTCGATTTCGGGCTCAGCGTCCGCCAAGGCTTCCGCAATCGCTTCCGTTTCCACGCCCTGCTGCCGCAGTTCGGCGGCCAAGCGTCGGTTTCCATAGCGCATCGCACGGGTTCTCACACGCCCCGCGGCGTACCGTTCGTTGCTCAGGTACCCCTTCTTTTCGAGGTCGGCAATGACATTCGCCACATCGTCCGACGTCTCGTCCTCAGAGAGGGAATGCGTGAGTTTGCGGTAAAGCTCATCCCGACTGTATTCGCGGCGTGCGAGAGCATCCAGACCCCGCGCCATCAGGCTGCGGGGCTTTTTCTCGCGCCGGTTCTCACCGAAAGTCATTCGTAGAGTTCCGCCGGATCAATCGTCGTTTCGTCAGCGGGATCATCCACCGGTTCCCGCACGATTTCTTCCACGGGCGCGGCTTCCGCCGGGACTTCCTTCGCGGCGGGCTTAGCCGCCGGTTTCTTTGTCGCCTTCTTGTCGTCCTTCGCGGGCTTTTCATCCTTTGCCGCGGCCTTTGCGTCCTTCGGCACGTCAAGGCTCATCGTCTTATTCTTAAGACCCTTGATCGCGCGAATCTTGTTTTCAATTTCCAAAGCCTTATCGGGGTTCTCTCTGAGCCAAGCACGGGCATTGTCGCGGCCCTGTCCGATCTTCGTCCCTTCGTAGGCGTACCAAGCACCGCTCTTATCCACGATATTGAGGTCCGACCCGATGTCAAGAAGTTCACCCTCATAAGAGATGCCTTCACCGTAGAGGATGTCGAAGGTCGCTTCCTTAAAGGGAGGCGCCACCTTGTTTTTGACGACCTTCACCTTCGTTTCAGAGCCGAAGACATCATCGCCCTTTTTGAGAGACTGCTTGCGACGGATATCGATACGCACGGAGCTGTAAAACTTCAACGCATTCCCGCCTGCCGTCACTTCAGGACTGCCGTAGGTGACGCCAATCTTCATACGAATCTGGTTAATGAAGATCACCAAGGTCTTCGAACGGTTAATGGACGACGTCAACTTGCGAAGCGCCTGACTCATCAGGCGAGCCTGCAGGCCCGGCATCGCTTCGCCCATGTCGCCTTCGATTTCGTTCTTGGGCGTTAAGGCGGCCACCGAGTCGATCACCACCAAATCCACGGCGCCGGAACGCACGAGGGAGTCGGTGATTTCAAGAGCCTGTTCCCCTGTGTCAGGCTGCGAGAGATAGAGTTCGTCCAACTTCACACCGAGCTTTTCCGCGTACTGCACGTCAAGCGCATGTTCCGCATCGATGAAAGCGCAGGTGCCGCCGATCTTCTGCATCTGAGCGATGACGTGCAGCGTGAGGGTCGTCTTACCCGAACTTTCCGGCCCGTAGATTTCCACCACGCGGCCGCGGGGCAAGCCTCCCACGCCCAACGCAATATCGAGCCCCAGAGATCCCGTGCTCACGACTTCGACGTCTTCCACCTTCTGGCTGTCGGTCATACGCATGATGGCGCCCTTGCCGAATTCTTTTTCGATGAAAGCGACGGCCGCCGCCAATGCTTTTTTACGCTCTTCCTTATCGGTGATTCGTTCAACCTTCGGAAGTTCCTTATCCTTTTTCTTGTCTGCCATGATCGTTACCTTGAGGAGCTGTATCGTCCGAAAAACTCATCCGACGGCGCGTTCACGGCTTCAGCGTCAAAAGAAACCGAAAGTTATCATCATTAATGTGATGATTAAAAGCACTTTTCAATAAAAAAACATTTTTTAAAAGTACTTTGCTGCCCCGTCTTTCAAGGTGCATCATGCCTGAAGTCCGTCGGAAAATCGAGGAAAAAAATGTCATTTTGTTTAGGGTTAACCCTAAAACATGAGACGATGTTACAAAAAACAGGACTTTCCGGCGGGGTGTGATACGGAAGTCCGTCCGCCGAAAAAGAATCCTCAGGCGTAGTACCCCGCCATTCCCATTTCGTGCGCTGCAAATGCGTGGTACTTTTTCTCATCCAACGGGTAATCCCAGCAGCCCAACTGATGGAACATCGAGCCGCCGAACCCCGTTTTGAATTTGTAGAGGCCGTGCATCGGATGCGAAGGATCGGACGTCGGCGCAACGCCGAACATGTCGTATTCCGTACAGCCCGCCGCACGCGCAATCTGCATCGCCTTGAACTGCAATGCGTACGTCGGCATCAGGTTGCTCCTTGAAGACGACGCCCCATAAAGATACGTGGCACGATGCGCCGACACGATGAGGAACATCGCCGCCAAAGGATCGTCCCCGTCAAAGGCGGCGAGAAGTTTCACCGTCACATTGGGATCCTCGTGCTTCATCCACACCGAAAAAACCGATTCAAAGTACCGAAGGTCATTCACGTGAAGGCCGTTGCGGTGATACGTCTCCGTGTAGAGCGAATACCAAACGGGAAGATCCGAAAATCCCAGCTCCCGCACCTCGATCCCGTGTCGCGACGACAACCCGATGTTGTAGCGGGTCTTCGCCTTCATCGCCCCCATCACGTCTTCTTCGGACTTGGCTAAATCCACGACGATGGTGTCGGCGGGCAATACGTTCGTGAGCGACTTAAAGAGATTGCCGTTGGCGGTACCGAAATTTAACTGCATCTCCTGGAAGACCTTCCGGGGTCCGCCGCGCCACTCACCGTCGGCGTCAAAATCTTGTTCCGTCACCCAATGCGACTGCCAGTTGAGGTCGTAGCGCAGTGCAATGCAGCCCTTGGACAGGAACCGTCGGAGTTCTTCGGAGAGTTCCTCTAAAAACACCCCTTGGTTTTCTTCCGAAGGTTCAATCTCCGGCCCGTAAGGCATATAGGCAATCCAGTCTTCATCGCTCACCTGCTGAGCAAACACCACCACGTCCGCATTGGTGCGGGACCAACCGCCCACCCCGGTGTAAATGTCACTGTTGCGTACGGAGAATTCAAAGGCGCGGCTCTTCATTCCGAGCGTCGCCTTAACACGAGACCAGAAAGCGGTCTGCTGCACGAGAGGCGTCCGGTAGACGTCTTCGATGGCTTTGGGTTCGAGAGAAAGCTGCATGGGATTGAAATGGTTGGGAATGGAATCCTTTTAGAAAAAGAAAATCGCGACAAAGAGCTCCCCCTTCGCCGCGCGTCTTCTTTACCATAGCACTTTTTATCGGAAAATGCACACGGATTCCCAATAATTTCCGCAAGATTCTTTTCATTTTTGCTTTTTCACCTCCCTGCGTCGGCAAAAAAAGCTTTCGCAAAAGACTTGACATCCTCCGAAAAACCGTGTCTAATACGCACCTCGATTGATTGTTCCTCTACGGGAACGGGGGTTAAAGACCGTTAGGTTTCCCGAGGGTCGTTAGCTCAGTCGGTAGAGCAGCGGACTTTTAATCCGTTGGTCGTGAGTTCGAATCTCGCACGACCCACCATAGAATCAATTAATCGTCTGGGAGCGTAGCTCAGTTGGTAGAGCAGCGGACTCTTAATCCGTCGGTCCAGAGTTCGAGTCTCTGCGCTCCCACCACATTCCGAAACCCTGTTACGGTTGATGCCGGACAGGGTTTTACTTTATCCGTTACCCGGATTTTTAAAATTCGGGGCGAAAAAAAATCCCGGCCGTTCGCAACCGGGATTTTTTTCGCCAAGAAAATCGTTATTCGTCGTCCTCGTCGGGATTTCGTTCGTCCCTGCGGCCGAAAACACGCACGAACTGCAGCCCCACTTCAAAAAGAATCACGAGGGGCACCGCAAGCAGCAACTGCGACAACACGTCGGGCGGCGTAAAGATGGCCGCGAGCACAAAGGCGCCGACAATGAGGTACGGCCGCGCCCTTCTGAGTTTATCGTAACTCGCCACCCCTACGCGGTTTAAGACCACCACGAGGATCGGGGTTTCAAACGCCACGCCGAACGCGAAGAACATCGTGAGCACGAAGCTGAAGTAGCTGTCGATATCCGGTGCAAAATTCACCGAATCGGGCGAAAAGCCGGCGATGAACTTAAACACCATACCGAACACGATGAAGTAGCAGTACGCCATCCCCAGCGCAAACATCACGACGCTTGAAATGATGACGGGAAGCGCAAGCCGCTTTTCGCTTCGGTAGAGCGCGGGCGCAATATAGGCCCAGAGTTGATAAAGCACATAGGGGAGCGCAATCACGAAAGCCACGAAAAGCGTGACCTTCAAAGGCACCATAAATGGCGCCACCACCCCCGTTGCCAGAAGTTTGACGCCCTGCGGCAACGCCACCATCAAGGGCTTTGACAAGTAGTCAAAGATTTCCTTCATGAAGGGAGACAACCCCGCAAAGACGACGATGATTGAAATGCAGGCCCGGACAGTGCGGTTTCTCAATTCAATGAGATGCGACACCAAAGGCTGCTCATTGGCGGGGTCTTCCGGCCCCTCCAGTTCCGGCGTGTCGTTTGAATTCTTGGCCATGGCAGGAACTTAACGGTAGATGCGCACGCGGTTGGAGCGGGCGCGGGATGCATAACGGCGGGCATTGCCGCCCAACTGCGGCGAGCGGTCGCCGATTTCGGCCTTGAGGCGCTCCAACTGCTCGGCCAGCTCATCTATGCTGGGGCCGGGTTTGTAGCGCTTCTCAAAGACGTGCGAAGTGGAATTATTGGACGGATCGTCCCCGTACCAACTGTAGAAATCGTCCGCCGTCGAAGACGCCCCTTCCCCGACGTTGGTAAACGCGGGATTGGGTTCGGTGTCGGACAATTCCTTGTATTTGGGCTCGGCCGCGGCCGTCGTCGACTCAAAGTCGGCTTCCGCGGATTTCGCAACGGCGTTGACGTCGTTTTCAAGCGACTTCATTTCACCCTCGATCGCGTCGGCTTCGCCCTTCACCGTTTTTGTAATGTCGTCGGCAACGCTTTTGGCTTCTTCCTGAATCTTTTTCAATTCAGACAATTCCGCTTCGCGTTCAATGTCACCCTTTACCTGAGCGACGAGGCGCTGCGCCTTACCGATCCACTCCCCCGCGGTACGCGCCACGACGGGGAGTTTTTCCGGCCCCAGCACCACAAGCGCCACCGCGCCGATGACCATCAGTTCCGTCATCCCGAAATCAAACATGACACCTACACCTAATGCGGGGAAAAAAGAGTTCACAAAGAGAAACCGCGTGAAGGTTTGCCCCACGCAGTCCTCTTCATCAACCTAAAGGGAAAGAATTACGCTTCTTTCTTTTCGACGGCCTTGGCGTCAACGACGTCGGCCTTCTTTTCTTCGGCAACCTGCTTCGGAGCCGCAGCCGCACCGTCGCCTTCCTTCATGCCTTCCTTAAAGCCCTTGATGGCGCCGCCCAGGTCCTTACCCATGTTCTTCAGTTTGCCGGTGCCGAAAACGAGCACAACGATCGCGAGAACGATGAGCCAATGCCAAATCGAAAGGGAACCCATTTTTTTACTCCTCGGCCTGAGGCCGCTTGGTTGATTGTTGTATTACTTCTTCCAGGGCTGAGGGCCGCCCAGGACGTGAATATGCAGGTGAGGCACTTCCTGACCGCCGTCGCGGCCGGTATTGATCACCGTGCGGAAACCGTTTTCGCAACCGGCCTTTTTTGCCAAGACCGGAACGAGCGCCAACATTTTACCCAAGAGCGGCGTATCGGCCGGCGTTGCATCCGCCAAAGACGTGATATGCGCCTTCGGAATAATCAAAAAATGTACCGGCGCCTTCGGATTGATGTCATTAAAGGCAATGACGTCGTCGTCTTCGTAAATCGCCTTGGCAGGAATTTCTCCCTTGCCGATCTTGCAGAAAATGCAGTCGTCTTTCGTCACAACAATCTCCTCTACTACGCTCGTTTCCGGGGAGGCCCCCCCCTTGAAACCGTCTGACAGGGCGAAACATACTGGGTCAGCATTAGCTCAGGATGAAAACGCCCCGGTTTCTAAAGAATTTACACCGCCGGATGCATCACGCGCCAGTCGGCAATCGCCTGAGCGGCCGACGACACGAGAGCGGGGCCGCTGTAAATAAAGCCCGAATAAATCTGCACAAGCGTCGCCCCGGCGTCCATCTTGGCGACCGCAGTCTCAGGCGTCATGACGCCCCCCGAAGCAATGATGGGAAGCGCCCCCTGCAGATGATCCGCCAGGAGTTTTACGACGGCCGTCGAACGCTCAAAGAGCGGCAGTCCCGACAAACCGCCCACCTTCTCTTCGGTGGCAAGGTTTTCCACGCCCTTGCGCGAGAGCGTCGTATTCGTCGCCGTCACCGCGTCCATTCCGTACTTCACGAAGGCGTCGGCTGCGGACAAAATCGCCGGATCGTCCAAATCGGGACCGATCTTAACCGTAATGGGTACATAACGCCCCGTCTTGTCGGAGAGCTTCTTGCGGGCGTCGGCAATTCCGGCGAGTAACCCCGTCAATTCGTTACCGCCCTGCAGATTCGTCAGTTCCGGTGTATTGGGGCAGGAAATGTCGATGGCGAGATAATCCGCCTTCTCGTAGAGTTTTTCCATGCAGAAAACGTAATCGGCCAAAGCACCCGACAACGGCGTCGTATTCTGCTTACCGATATTGATCCCGAGGATGCCGCCTTCAGCACGGTACTTGTCGGCACTCACGAGGTTCGCTGCCGCCTTGTCGGTACCACAGTTGTTGAACCCCATATGGTTGATGATGCCCTGAGCCGGAATCAGGCGCCACAAACGCGGTTTGGCGTTTCCGGGCTGCGGGTACGGCGTAATCGTCCCCACTTCGATGTGCCCGAACCCCAAACTCCCGAGACTCGTCACGTGGGCCCCGAGCTTATCCATGCCGGCCGCCAACCCCACGGCGTTGGGGAACGTCAACCCCATCACTTTGACGGGATCGCAGACTTTCTTCCCCGTCACGAGTTTGGTGAGACCCAATCCCACCGCCCAGTCGAGGTTATCCATGATGACGGCGTGAGCCGTCTCGGGCTGCATACGGAACAAACAGGCGCGGGCCGCTTCGTAGAGCATCTTTGGTGTCCTTTCGGAAATAGAGGCGAATCTACGGATTTTAGCCGATGTACCTACTATCTTTCGCGGTTTTCACGGCTGCCGGGCATAAAAAAATCCCCGGCGGCCGTTACCGGTTTCCGTCGGGGCGAATGGGAAAGAAAACCGCCCGTGGGCGACTTTCAGAAAATGCAGAGAAGAAAACGACTTACTGACGATCACGCATCGCGAAGTCATCGGGGCGCTGCTGAAACAGCTTTTCTTCGCGGGCAGCGTCGTTCAAAACCGTCTTCAGCGTCGCCGTGCACTTCTTAGCGACGGCCTTGCGAATGACCTTCGTATCGTTCATAAAAACGGCCTGGAGGGTGGAGGGGTCAGTCTTCGTTTCAAACATGACGGGGTTCCTTACGGTTTAAATTTCTGTCAACGGTCTAACCAATTTCAAGCGTTGCACCACTCTTTCTTGTGCACCGCATTGCGTTTGGATGACCGGAATTTTGACGAAAAATCATCCGGTGTACAATCGAATTGTTTTAAAGCTATTGTTAAGTTTTACTCAACTCTTATGATTAATTACGACCTGACCGACCTGCGGCTCTTTTTGGCGGCCGCTCAGAAAAAACAGCTGAAACCGGCGGCGGATGCCGTTTTCATGACCGTGTCGGCCGCGAGCTTACGGATCAAAAAACTTGAAGGCACTTTTCACGTAAAACTCTTTGATCGTCTCCCGAGGGGACTTGCCCTCACCCCGGCGGGCGAACGTTTTTCCGAAGAGGCACGTCTTCTGATGCTGCAGACCGCCAACCTTGAAAAAAGCATGCAGGCCTTCAACAACCGCGAAGACACTCTGCGGCTTTTTGCCAATTACGGGGGCCTCAACGGGGCGCTGCACGCCGACATCGGCGAATTCTTAGTCGAACATCCCGACATCCGCGTTGATTTTTCCCTGAGAACCTCCCCCGGAGTGATCGAAGGCGTCATCAACGGCACAGCGGACGTGGGGGTTGCCAACTACATTCCGGGCGAACTCATCCCGCGCGAAGATGAAGTGGAGTTTTTCGAGTATTTCAAAGACACCTACGGTCTGCTCGTCGAGAAAAATCACCCGCAGCTCGCACACTTCGGAAAAACCGTGTCCTTAAAAGAGTTGGAACACTTCCCGCTCGTCGCCTTAAATACCGAACTCGTAAGCCAGGAGTGGTTTGAAAACCGTGCGAAGGAATTGGGGCTGCACCTCAATATTCGGGCGCGTTTTCCTTCGATCCGCGCGGGCTTTGAAACCATGAAGCGCATCGGCGGCGGCATGCTGGTTTTACGAAGTTCCTACGCCGCGCAGGAACCGAATTTTCAGTTTGTGGAATTGTCCGACGTGTGGCGCCGACTCGACAACCGAATCTGCGTATTAAAAGACCGCTCGCGCTTAAGACCCGCCGCCCTGGAACTCACGAAATTTCTCATCGACTGCGCCAAGCGCCGTTCCGGACAAACGTTTTTGCCGGAACCGCCGCGCGGCGCGTAACCTCATGCCTTCGCTCGGTACGGAAACTTCCGAAAGTAGACATTCAGAAGGATCGGGATCAGGAAAATCGTAAAGACCGTGGAAGCAGCCGCACCGAACACGAACGTGATCGCGAGACCGCCGAACACCGGATCCGGCATCAGAATAAGGCTCCCCAAGATGATGGCAAGCGTCGTAAGAAGAATCGGCCGCAGACGCACGGCGCCCGCGTCAATGACGGCGTCCGTCAGCGGAAGACCTGCCTTGAGATAATCGATCACGAAGTCGATAATGAGCAGCGAACTTCGCACCACGACCCCGGACAAAGCCGTCACCCCCACCAAAGACGACGCCGAAAACTGTACTCCGAAAAGCCAATGTCCCGGAAACATGCCGATAAAGCAAAGGGGAACGGCCGCGAGCGCAATCGCCGCCAACCCAAAACTCTGGTAGTAGGCGACGAGAATAAGGAAGATGGAACCCACCGAAAGGCACAGCGAAATGGCCAGATCCCGGTAGCTGTCGAGCATCATACGCATTTCGCCCTGCCAAAGGAGAACAGCACGCGAAAGCGTCAGATCAGGCCGCGCATCCTCCCAACCAAGATTCCCGGTGGTAAGCGTCCCGCCGCCCGGCAGCACTTCCCCGTCCAAGCGTCGATCCAAATCCAAAACGGCATAGGTCGAAGCGGTCGAACCCAATTCACCCCCAACCGCCGTCATCCGCACACCGTCTTTCTTTTCGATTTTCCGCGGCAGAGGCGCGGGCGTCGCCGTCACGAGTTCGGAAAGCGGTACGCGTCTGCCTAAGGCGCCCGGTACCGTCACATTCCGCAAAAACGCCGGGTCAAGCGTTTCACCGTCTTTCACACGCAACCGGATCACCTCATCGCGCCGTTCGCCGGGCGTATGGGCATACCCCGCCTTTTCTCCCTGCACCCAGTGGGCGAGCGCCCGTGCAGCAACGACAGGCACAACGCCGGAAAGCGCCGCCTTGTCACGGTTAATTCGCAGACGCAGTTCACCCGCTTCGGTATCCTGACTCTGCGTCACTTCTGCCATGTCATACGTCGTTCGGAAAGCCTCAGCCGTTGCATCCGACAGAGTCTTCAAAAGCTCTCCGTCTTCCGCGTAGATTTCCGCATACACCGTACCTTTCTGCGGCGGCCCCGGCGGGTCTTCCACCACCTGCACCGTAATGCCGGGGTAGCGCACGGCCATGTCCTTTAACGCGGTGCGAAGTTCCTGCGCCATAACGATCGACGAACGACGCCGTTCAGTTTTGTCCGTCAGGTTCACGCGTACGGCCCCGATATAGCTCCCCGCCATCGCATTGCCGCGGATTAAGGAATTAAAGTCCGGTACGCCACCCAAGCCCGTCCAAGTCTGATAATTCGTGACTTCCGGAATCTCCGCAACCAGGAGCGCCACGTCGCGCACCGCCCGATCCGTTACTTCCGACGGCGTCCCCCGAGGCAGTTCCAGCGTGACGTTGAAAGTGTTCTTGTTGTCCTTCGGAAGAAAACTCATTTCAATCCCCAAGGCAGGCGCCGCGCCCCCCGGACCCGCAGGACGGATGAGCTGCCAAGCGGGCATCAAAAAGGCGAGCGTAAGACAGAGCAAAATGAGTCCCACGAACATCATTTCCCGCCGGGGATGTCCGATGAGCGGCCGAGCCCAGCGGGTGTACCACGCCCCCAGGCGTCCGCCGGGTATCGCTTCCTTCTCCGCCGCCGGCTTCGGCACTGAGCACCAACGCAGGGCCGCCCACGGCGCGACGGTATAGGCAATCAGGAAGGACGCCGCCAACGCCACCGGAACGGAAAATCCGACCGGGTAGAAATACTGCTTGGCCATCCCGGACAACGCCGGAATCAACGAGGCAAACACCAGCATCACCGCGACGGTGGCAAGCAACGTCGCACTCCCGATTTCCCCGGGGGCTTCAATGCTGCGCATCAGACGGTCGTCTCGATTTCTGATGGGCGACAACCCGTAATGACGCACAATGTTTTCAATGACGACGATGGAATCGTCCACGAGCAACCCCAACGCGATGATGAGTGCATAAAGCGTCAGTCGGTTGATGGTAAAGCCGGCAATCCCCACGACGCCCAACGTTATAGACAAAATCAGGGGCACCGTCACCGCCACAATCACGGCAGGCCGCCACCCGAGGAAAAAGAACGTCACGGACACCACCGCAACAAGCGCAATTCCCAAATGCTCGATCAACGTATTGACGGCACTGTCGGCTTTTACGCCGTCGTTTCGCGTCACCTCAAGGCCGATCCCTTCGGGAATGACGCTGCCCTTCATACGTTCAAGCCGTTCCAAAGCCGTATTACAGAGCACCACGGCGTTGGAACCCTTGCGCTTGGCAACCGCTAGCGTCACGGCCTGGTATTCCGCCTTGTCCGCTGCGTCGTAGTGCGTACCGGCCTGACCATAGGCAAAGCGGGACGCCGTCGTCCGCGTCACCGTTCCTCCGTCCGAGATCGTCGCCACATCCGATAAATGCACGGCGCCGCCCGTGGGGCTCACGCCCACGACGAGATGCTTTAAGTCCTCTGCACCTGCAATAAAGTCCGCCAAACGCACCCGCGTCACAGTATCGGCGTCCGTTACCGTTCCCAAAGAACCCGCAAGATTCGCTGCGGCAATGGCCGCTTTCACCGCATCCATCGATAGATGAAAACTTTCCAAGCGCGCCGGATCCACGTCCACCGTCAATTCCCGCGCCCGGCCACCGATGACGGACAAAGTAGAAATGTCCTTTAACCCCATCAAGCGGTCGGCGACACTTTCCGCCACCCGATGCAGGGCTTCGTCATCATACGTCTTGGAAAAAAACGTCAGTGCCAAAACCGGCACATCGTCCACATCCGCGCTCGCAATAAAGGGACCGACGACCTCCTGCGGCAATTGATTGCGTCCGCTCATTATGCGGTCTGCAAGCTTGACGAGCGACGCTTCCTTGTCTTCCCCCACCTTAAACTGCACCGTTACCGTCACTTGAGAGTCTTCCGACACGGACCAAACGTGATCCACGCCCTCAATTTGGTTAATGAGTGCCTCCAAGGGACGTGCGACTTTCGCTTCGACTTCGTCGGGATCTGCTCCGGGCAAAAAGACGCGGACGCCGGCCGCGGGCATCGTGATCTGCGGGTTTTCTTCGCGCGGCGTCGTCATTACGGACCACAGTCCGAACGCGAGTGCCGCGAGCATCACAAGAATCGTGAGTTTCGAATCAATAAACGCCGCCGCCATGCGGCCGGTCAGTGTTTTTGAGGGACTCATTTAGCCGCCCCATGCTGAATCGGCGCCCCGTCGTAAAGCAACGGCGCCGGTTGATTAATGAGTCTTTCATCCCCCGTCAGACCGGCGAGAATTTCAACGGTGTCGCCCGTCCCACCTCCCAACTTCACCCAGTGAAAAAGCGCCCGTCCGTTTTCTGCAACAAAAACGCCGGTGAGTCCCCCGCGCTTCGTAAGCGCCGTACGCGGCACCGCAGGCCTCGTACCTTTCTGAAGTACTGCCGTTACTCGTCCGAACTGACCGGGACGCACGGAAGGATTCCCGTCAAACACAGCCCGTGCCAGATAACTGCGGGACAAGCGATCCGATGATGTATTAAGACGTTCGATGCGGGCCGACAGCGGCACCAGTCCGTCCACCGTCACCGTGACCGGCATTCCGGCCTGCAGTTGGTCACGCACTCCTTCGGGAACATGAAATTCAAACCGAGGATCCGCATCCGTGTCCAGCATCAGAATCGGCAAACCGGGAAGCGTCAGATCGCCTTCATGCTTTATGACGGCGGCCACATGAGCGTCTTTTTCCGCTCGGATCGTAAGGTAGTCCGACTGCGTCCGCGCCAACGTCAACGCCGCTTCGGCCTGCTTCAGATCACTCTTGGCACCTTCGTTTTTGAGCGTTACCTTGCGCCATTGATTATTGCTGATGAGACCGTCTTTGTAGAGCGCCGAATACTTCTCAAAATCTTCTGCAGCGTCTTCGGCGGCCGCGCGGGCGGCGGTGACTTTGCCGAGGGCGGCGGACTTCGCCGCTTCAATGTCGCGGCTGTCGAGTTCCACCAAAACGTCGCCCTTTTTGACGGCGTCCCCTTCCTTGAAGCGTACCGCACGCACATAAACCGAGAAGCGACTCGCAACCGTCATACGGGTATCGGCAACGACGCTGCCGGCCGTAGAAAACACAGTATTCGCCTGACTGCAGGCGACGGTGGTGACCGGTATCGGTTCCGACATTTTCAACGGGGTACGGGCGGAGTCACCACAACCGGAAAGCATTAAAGCACTCACCCCTATCAACAGAACTCGTTTCATCGCAGTCACCGCCACAGGCTTATATTGATTCGTTGGACATCGATCTCACCATTTATCGGCGTCAGCACCATTTCCTAATGGTTAGAACCAAAAAGAATTGCTATTTGAGGTCGTTTACCGGCAACAGAAAAAAAATAAGGCACCCGCAGATTAAGCAGATGCCTTATTTTAAGAATTCTGTGGTGGCTCATCACGCCCCCAAGGTTTTCTGCAATAGCAGGCCCTAGCGGGCGATTATACATTTTCGGACTACTTAACAGACTACTTAAAGCGCGTTACAGTGACTTTTCCTTCATCCCCGTTTTGCTTGCGTTCGCTTGCACTCTCTCCGCGTCACTGCGCACCAAAACCCGTACAATGGGTGTCGAGGAGGGTTCCCCATGAACGACCGATTTAAATTCTTAAAGCGGTACTCAGCGACCGCCCGCGCCTGGTGCGTGAATATGTCCGTTGCCTCTTTCGCCGTGGGTGTTTATGACGGTACCGCATCAGGTCTGATTCTGGGGGTTGTTACCTTCGCCGCCGCCCTTACGCTTGATTACCTTTTATCGGAGGATTAACCATGGACTTATATTTTCTGACGGGGTGCTTTGCCGTCGCCCTTGTCATTGGCGCCATCATCATTAAGAAAATCGAAAGCCGTCACTAACCCGCCGCCATGAATCTCTACTTTCTGACGGGGTGCGTCGGTTTTGCGTTGTTTCTGGGCGCCGTCATCATTAAAAAGATCGAAAGTCGCAAGTAACCCGCTACAATCCCTTTCAGAGTGCCTGAGCGCCATTGAGCGCCCGAGCGCCGAAGCCCCGACCATCGGTAAGGTGTCGGGGTTTTCTTTTGGGCGCCGCCAATGAAAAACGCGGCGAAGACCATTCACCCTCACCGCGTTCTCTCTTTTCCGTCCTGACCTTTCGAATCAGCTCACGGCGCATTCTATCAAACAGGCGTCATCCATTGCTAAAACCTATCGAACGCAATCCGAGTAGCGTAGCCAGGACGGGCGTTTTCTTCTCGCCGTGTAAGTAGGCTGCCCCCCTCTGGGCGAACCTCTCACCTCGGCGCCCGCCTCAAGGGTAGAAAAATAAATTCCACCCTTCCGCATTTCAAATGCGTTTCGGGGTACCGTAAACCACGACTCCCCCGTTTTGGGGAGTCACAAAACGCGTCCCCCTCAGCCCGTAACAAATCGGCTCCCCTTCGCCTTGTCGTTTTTCTCATTCGTCTTCACTGAGTGACGTTCGCCGTTTTTGGGATGCTTTCCTCTCACCCGCAGCCACTCCCATACTCTCTATGCCAAAAAATGCGGGGACAAGTGAAAGGGGTAAAGCAATCAATTTGATAATGTTTTATTGTTTAATATTATTAATTAGCATAAAACTATCTTTTCCGTCATCAAGAGGGACAGCGCAGGGACAAGGGGGCAAATCTCGGGGGACAGTGCCCAACAAAATCGTGATGAAGGTAATTTAACGCTTCACCCTCTATCATGAAAGGGGGTGCTTCCGGCCCGCGACAGTCTGCGTACGTCTTTTTGGCGTCTTCGAGAAATCGTCGTAACAAAAAAAGGCCGCCGCCGTTTCTGACAGTAGCCTTCTTCCGTTCGGCGCCCGCCTCAGGGCTTCACCGCAGCCCAATCGGGAGCGCATTTGCTGAAAAGAAAATCACCCCATTCCTGCATAATCTGCGCCCGCGCTTTGAACATATCCGAGCAAAGGTAAGAACGCCCCAACTCTTCCCGCTTATGGTGAAGCGCCGTCTCCATCAGTTCCGAGTTTTTCAATTCGTCGCTACCCCACGTGCGGAAACCCGCACGCGCCGTTCCGTGCATCGTCATTACCTTATTTCCGTTCTCTGGGTCAAGAAAGCCCGTTCCGCCCGCCGCAATATCGAGCGCTGATACTTTGCGAATGAGCGCAGCAAAAGCCCCGTCGGAAACTACCGAACCACGGCTGTTAAGGAAAACGGCCTTGTCTCCAGTCAGCCCCAACTTCTGCACACGTTCGAGAATCGCCACAGCCTGAATGCTTAACGGCACGACGTGGGCGCCGTTATCAGGCACCTTCATTTTCTCGGCGGGTATCTGCCACACCTTCCCTGTCAGGTCTATGTCTTTCCATACGGCGTAGTTCTGGTTACGTTCGGCGGCACTCTGTCCGATGTTGGAGAGGCGGGACGCCGTGAGAATCGTAAATAGGCACGCCATAGCGCCGACGGTATCAAGTCGCCCGCCTTCGGTTAGGTACTTCACAAAGCGCGGTAAGTCCTTGAGGGGGCACATTGCGTAATGTCCTTTTTTCGCCCACGTCGAACGCGGCGGCAATCGGTCTTTAAGGTTTTCACTCGTCGCGGGGTTGCCCTGAAGCATTCCCCGATAACCGTTTTCCTCCATCATGCACCAACGGAAAAACTGCCTTAGAAAGCCTTGCACCTTCTCCAGTACCGACGGCGCCGACGCCGTGAGCGGCGCCAATATCGCAGCCACATCCGCCGCCGTAACTTCGCGCGGTTTCTTCTCGCCAATGAGCGGCTTCACGTATTCGTCAAACCGCGCCTGCATCGCATCAAAGTCCCGAACGTATTTCCGTGCCCCCTGTCCTTTCCTAAACGCTATCCACTGTGGAAAAACCGCCGTCATGGTCTCGGGCACCTCCTCGGCCTTCTCGCGTTCCGCCGTCTGTGCGTCCTTTCCTTCTTGCACAATATCGCGCCCTTCGTCATTCCACGCCGTCAAAATGGCCTGAGCCTTCACGCGTGCGTCCTTCAGCATCAAACCCACCTCACCGACGCGCCCTGAATACGTGCCTATTGTCCATTCTTTGCAACGCCCTCCCCGCCGTGTCTTTACGTCCCAATAGCGCAGCGCAACCCCTTTGGCTCCACGGATGACACGAACCGACAACCCGCCGCCTTGAACACCGCCGACAGAGTATCTACCTACGGTCTTCACCTTCTGCGCCAGTTCCGTAGCCGTAAGTAAAACCTGTTTCGCCATTTTTCAACCCTCATGCATAACAAAAAAGCGAGCAGCCGCAGCCCCTCCCCGAAAAGGTCTGCTACTACTCGCTTAGCCAAATTGCCGCAGGCGTTCCCTACTTAAAACCGCAGGGGCTTCGCCGTTGCCTACTTTATTGCCTACTTAAAAAGCTGGTATAGAGAGGCGGTCAATGGTGCTGAGTGACGCGGAATGCACATACAAAAAAGCCGAACTACCTTGTTTTCTTAGGTAATTCGGCCAACTTTTGCACTCATACGCCCTCGTGTGAACGCGTATGAATAGAATCCTTTGGTGGCGCATCACGGATTCGAACCGCGGACACAAGGATTATGATTCCTCTGCTCTAACCGACTGAGCTAATGCGCCATCTGTGTCTCAGCAAAACTGAGACGCGAATTGTGTAACGTTTTTTCGGTTTTGTCAAATATTTTTAGTTCACCTTGGACTTTTGGGAAAACAGCCAAGAACTTGACTGTACAGTCCATAACTGTATACGCAAACAAGCCACGCCTTTAATTTGAGGACAAGCGACTTTCGCGGCACATCCCCCATGCGCACCTCGACGGCGCGCACTCGATATTACACAACAATCGCGCGAGGGAGCCCCTGACTTATTAGAGGAATGACACCTTCAAACACAAAAAACGGGCAACCGCTTCCGATCACCCGTCCTTTCTTCACGAAAAACTACGCCGCCGTTTTGTCGATGAAACCGTCCAAAAGCTCGGCGACGCCGTAAAGCCCCATCAACGCCGTCATCTTCGGTGGCACATGCCGCAAAACGGGCGTAAGGTTTTTCGCCTGCAGGCGCCGCACCCAGGCCATGACGACGGCGACGGCGGAACTATCCGCCGACTCAACATCCGCAAAATCAAGTTCCGTGTCGCCGCGGGCCGCGGCGGTCAGAATTTCCGCCTTCACCGCCATCGCCCGCGTCCGAGTAAATTTCTTTTCCGTGATGCGCATTACTTCGCCTCACCGACCTTTTCCCGAAGACTCTTGATGAGGCCTTCAATCCCGTCGGTATTAACGACGGACGCAAACTGATTGCGGTAGTTATCAACGAGCCAGATGCCTTCCACGTCCACGTCGATGATGCGCCATTCGCCGTTTACCTTCTTCAAGCGATAATTGATGTGCATATCGGGTTTGCCGGGCGACACAAGAAGAGTTCGCACCACCGCATCCGTTTCCGTAGGTTTGACGCGGTTCGGAGCAAGCTTCACCGTCTGATCCTTTACGGTGGCCAAAGCACCGGAATAAACGTTCGTCAACTGGGCGCGGAAAAGCCGCTGCAGTTCCGTACGTTGCTCCGCCGTCGCCTGACGCCACTTCGGCCCCACAGCCATGCGGGTCATTCGTAAAAAGTCCACGGCAGGCATGACGACGTTGTCCACAAACTTTTTCACTTCCGCGGGATCGGCCGCCGCCAACTTCGCGTTGCCGCGAATGTCGTTGAGGATCTTGTTGCTCATTTCCAAAATCCAGGCGTCCGGATCGGTTTCAGTCGCCCATACCGGCGTTCCCACTAAGGTTGCAGCACCAGCAGCCGTCAACAAAAGGCGTCGAGAAATCATTTGGCTTCCTTCGCGGCCGCAGGGGCCGCCGCTTCATCGTCTTCGTCTTCAAATTCATCCGGCGTCAGAATCATGGGGGGATCCCCGTCGTAGACCGCGTTGCGCCGGGTGGAAAGATACCCTTCTCGCGCCATGACGTAGGGATCCACGGCATCACGCAAAAGATCCGTCGCGGGCATCACTTTGGCGCGCATATCCAAGGCCGCCGCGCCCCAGGCACTCCAGGACACCGTATCGTTTTCCACATAAGTCATCGGCGCCGTGAAGTACCCCACGCCGCGCCCGGCGGCGTCCGTCACGGTCGAAGGCCCCAGGAACGGAATCACGAAGTAAGGTCCCGTGGGCACCCCCCACACCTGCAGCGTCTGCCCGAAATCTTCATTGCGTTCGGCCTGACCGCCCACGGTGCCTGCAACGTCAAACATCCCGCCCAAACCGAAGGTGGTGTTGATGAGGAGTCGGAAAACCGACGCCGCCGCATCTTCCCCCTTACCCTGCAGAACGTTGTTTAAGGCGTTCGCGGGTTCTCCGAGATTTGTAAATACGCCGCTCACCCGATCGCGCACGACTTCGGGCACCGCCCAAATATAGGCTTTGGCGACCGGGCGGAACAGGAATTCATCCGCTACGGAATTAAACATAAAGGTCTGACGGTTTACCTTTTCCCAAGGGTCGTTCGGATTGGTGCCGGCGTTGTCCGGCACCGAAGCACACCCCGTAAGGACGAGGGCCGCCGCAGCGGCTAAAAGAGTCTTTTTCATACTTCGTTATTTTTTGTCGTCACCGCTTTTTTCGGCCATCTGGAACATAAACTGACTGATGAGGCTTTCGAGCACGATCGCCGACTGCGTGCGTTCGATCTTGCTGCCGTTCACGAGATCATCTTCTTCGCCGCCTGCGGAAAGCCCCACGTACTGTTCGCCCAACAAGCCCGACGTGAGGATGTTCGCCGACGTATCCGTCGGGAACTTGTAAGCGCTTTCGATGTCCATCGTCACCTTCGCCTGAAAGTCCGCTCCGTCAAACGTAATGGATTTCACCCGTCCCACGACGACTCCGGCACTTTTTACCGGCGCCCGAGCTTTAAGGCCCCCTATGTTGTCAAATTTCGCCGTTACCTCGTAGGTGTCGGCACTAAAAGAGAAGTTTCCCAGATTCGCGGCCTTCAAGGACACGAAAAGGAGAGCCAGAAAACCGGCCAAAACAAAGAGGCCCACTAAAAATTCAGTACGTTTGCGTTCCATGATTTGTCTTCTTACTTAAAGGTCAGATTCCGGAAAACATCAGAGCCGTCATCATAAAGTCCACCCCCAACACAAGCAACGAACTGATGACGACGGTACGGGTCGTCGCCCGCGACACCCCTTCGGGCGTGGGTCGCGAACAATACCCTTGGAAAAGTGCGACGAGTCCCACCAGGATTCCGAACACAAAACTCTTGATGACGCTGTTCACCACATCAGTGTAGATGTCCACGCCGCTCTGCATCTGAGACCAGAAGGCTCCGTTGTCGCAGCCGATCAATTCCACCCCCACGAACCATGATCCCAGGATCCCGATCGCGGAGAAAATAATGGCGAGCACGGGCATGGAAATCACCACGCCCCAGAAACGCGGCACGATAATGCGCCGCAGGGGATCGACCCCCATCATTTCCATCGCGGTGAGCTGTTCCCCGGCCCGCATGAGTCCGATTTCCGCCGTAAGCGACGTTCCGGCGCGCCCCGCAAAAAGAAGCGCCGTTACCACGGGCCCCAGTTCCCGCAACAGGGACACCGCGACCAAGACGCCCAAGGCCTGCTCGCTCCCGTAGCGTACGAGAATGTAGTACCCCTGTAACCCCAGTACGAACCCTACGAAAAGGCCTGAGACCGAAATGATGACGAGGGAATAATTCCCGATGAAGTGCACCTGCTGCACCACGAGCCAAAAGCGCGACAACCCCGCCGGGAGCCGCAGAAACATCTGCCACGCGAAAATTGCGAGTTTGCCGATGCCACGCACCTGCTTTAAGACGTAGCCCCCGAGCGCCGCTATCCACGAATAAATCAGATTCATTAGGCGGGCCTCACATTGAAAGCGTCGGCACGGGATTCGGCCGGATAATGGAACTTCACCGGCCCGTCCGTATGCCCGTTGATGAATTGGCAAACATAGGGATCTTTGCTTGCCATCAGGTCTTGAGGCGTCCCCTCGGCGGAAATACGTCCGGCATTGATCATGTAGACATAGTCCGCAATCGCAAACGTTTCCGCCACATCATGCGTCACGATGAGGCTCGCAGCATTCAAAGCATCCGTCAGCTTGCGCACGAGCTGCGCCGTAATCCCCATGGAAATAGGATCCAACCCCGCAAACGGTTCGTCATACATGATGAGCGCAGGGTCCAACGCCACCGCACGCGCAAGCGCCACGCGCCGTGCCATACCGCCCGAGATCGCCGACGGCATCAAGTCCGCGGCGCCTCTCAGCCCCACGGCATCCAATTTCATCAGCACCAGATCCCGAATGGTTTCTTCATCGAGATCGGTTTGCTCCCGCATCGGAAACGCTACGTTATCAAAGCATGAGAGGTCAGTAAAGAGCGCTCCAAACTGAAAGAGCATGCCCATACGGCGGCGCATGCGGTAGATCGCCTTCTGATCCGAGGGATTCATCACTTCGCCGTCAAAGACAATACGACCTTTCTCGGGCGACAATAATCCCCCGATTAACTTTAAAAGCGTCGTCTTCCCCATGCCGGAGCCGCCCATAATCGCCACGACCTGGCCGCGCCCGAAGCTGAGACTGACGTCGTTCAGGATGACTCGCGAGGCGTATCGGAACGTCACATCCTCAATACGAAGAAAAGGATCGGCTAAAGACATTCATTAAAACCAAAAAATACAAAAAGACTGAACAAGAATTCAGTCCGCGATGTTTCGATTATGGCACGCCCCGAGAGCGGCGGAAACGAAAAAGGGGCGAGAAGCCCCTTCTTTATTTGCCATCTCATCCGTACGGATGATGCCCGAACGGTAATTAAGCCGTGAGATCGGACTGATAGCGCAGGGCCCGACCGATCCCCAGTGCCTTAAGACGTCCGTCCCCCGCAGGGATCAGCTTAAATGCCGTCTTCAGCGCTTCGGGCACTACCGTGCGGCGCTTCGTCGCAAAATTGATGAAATCCCATTCGGTGGCGGCGTTGCAGACGAGTTTACCCGCCTTCGTCATCGCATAGCGGCGCAGGCAGCGGTTTTCGTCCAAGGCTTCCACCCACGTATACACCGTCACCGTGTCCCCTAAAACGCAGGGACGCAGGTACTCGATCCAATGTTCCCGCGCCACCCAGACGCAGCCTATCTCAAGATACCGCTTGGCGTCGTATCCTTTTTTTGCCGAATGATTCGTCGCAACTTCTTCAATCCACCGCAGGTACACGCGGTTATTGACGTGCTCAAGCACGTCAATGTCGGACGACTCAACCTTGAAGGTTTCCGAATACATCCCCTCAGGGAGTTCCGCGATTGGCATCTCAGGCATGCACCGCCTCCGCCGTCGTCATCACGGGATCCGTTACCACCGATTTTTCCGCAAGCGGATCCTCCACCCCGATCACCGCACTCATGACGGCACTCGCCTTCTTACAGAGACTATGGCGGTCTTCCCCGGTAAAGGGTTTCCCGATCACTACGTCCACCGTGAGTTCCGGCGTATTGACGACGCGCCAGAGACACTCAAAAAGCCCGGTATCTCCCACGTACGCCGGAGCCGTCGTAATTTCGCCGCGGCTTTTATAGCGAAGCACCACCGGAATGACGTCCGCCCCGGTTTTCGCCGCCGCATCAAAAAGATTGGCGTGGAGTTTCAAGAGACCCGTCCCATGCGACGTCGTCCCTTCGGGGAACATCAGAAGCGTTCTTCCCGCTTCAATGGCCGCCTTCATGTTGGTCCCGATTCCCAAAAGCGCCCGCTTGTTGCCGCGTTCGATGAAGATCGTGCCCACGGCCTTAGCGATGGTGCCGAAAACAGGCCACTTGGCAATTTCCGCCTTTGCCACAAACCCCGAAGGCAGCACGGAATCGAGCGTAAAGATGTCCAGGAATGAAATGTGGTTGGAAACCACCAAACGCCCCTTTTCGCCCGGCGTCACGCCGCAGGCGTGTACGGCGGGGTTCACGATATTTTCCATCCCCACGACGTTCACACGGATACCGAGCCAGACGACGAGTTTCGCCGCCCATTTCTGAATGATGCGGCCCTTTTTCTCGGGATCGGCGTTGGGAAGCACGAAGGCAATCAAAAAAAGGCAGCAGAGGGTGTAGGCAAACACCGACAGGAAGCGCCCGCAGGCAGTGAGTTTCTGCATATCGTTATTTCTCGTCGTTTTCGGGACGCCGCTCGGGGCACCCTTCCATAAACCATTGTTCCAAAATCACGGCAGCGGCTTCCGCGTCCAGATTCGAACCGGGACTCACGCGCCGCTCGGCTTCCACCGAGGTGTAGCGTTCGTCGGCCATGTAAACCGGGAGATTGAAGCGCCCCGCGAGACTGCGGGCAAACTTTCTTGCCATCGCCGTCACTTCGTGCGGTCGCCCGTCCAAATGTCGGGGTTCTCCCACCACGAGTACCGCAGGCTGCCATTCGCGGATCAGTTCCGCAATCGCCTCCCACTTCTTTTTGGTGCGGCCGTCGACAATCGTCAAAGCATTGGAAGACGCCGTTACGCCGTTTCCGACCGCAACACCGATTCTTACTTCACCGAAGTCAAACCCCAGCACCACGTCCTGAAACGTGCCCATGATTTTCCTAAAAATTCCGGGAGGCGCCATTGTAGCGACACTGAGCGCAGCCTTTCCTCATCTTTTTACCGTACTTCAGGCGTGCCCCACTCCCGTCATCCGAAACGCCGCCGGTACGTCGGCAAAAACGTCTGTTTCCAACCCCACCGTTGCAAGAGCCGCTTCGTAGCGTTCGCCGATCGGGAGTTCAAACACGGTTCGGGCGCACCAAGGCGCTAAGAGCCACGCACCTTCCTGTATCTCTTTTTCCAGCTGCCCCGGCGTCCAACCGGCGCACCCCAACGTAATCCAGCTTTTCTCGGGCCCCTTGCCGACCGCGATATCCCGCAACATCTCGATGGAACTGCCGACCGCGACGGTGTCACTCTCAAAAATCACGGGATCGCCGGTTACGGCAGGGGAATGAATGATGAAGCCGCGCGACGTCGCCACCGGACCGCCCCAACCCAAGCGGCGACTGCCGTCTGCCGTACAGGAAAACTGATACTGCTTGCAGGCGCGCGCGAGCGTAATGTTGGACTCCCGGTTGATGATGACGCCGAGCGAGCCGGTTTCTTTTTCGTACCCGATGAGAAAAACCACCGTCCGCCCAAAAACCGGATCTTCCATCGTCGGAGCCGCTACCAAAAAGCGGCCTGCTGCCAAAGTTTCATTCATACAGATTTTTTTTCGCTGTTGGTTGATGCCGTCCATCTGAGGGGGAATCACCCGTTTGTCAACCGCTTTCGGCAAAAACGCCGAACTTCCTTTTTGGGGAAATCCGGCGTTTTTTGGGGAAAAGCTCAGCGCAGACCCAGCCGCTGTTGCAACACCCTCACGGCGTCTTCATGCTGGCAGAGGAAATTCATCAGATCGGTTTTCCGTTTGATAGTCCTCACTTCCGGATAGTCCTCTTCGAGCAGCGCCACCGTCACTTTAAGGGATTGTGCCGCCACCGCCGTCGTCACATGTTGGATACGGCGCACCCGTTCCTTTCGCGGTTTCCTTTCCGTCGTCGCCGTTGCTGTCGGTGCGTCTGCCTTAATTCCCTTCATAACTTACTTCTCCGTCGGTTTGGGTTCGGCCTGAGCCGCTTCCGTCGTTGCCACAGACGCCGCCGGTGTATCGACGACCACCTGGGCTTTAGTTTCCTTAATCGTTTCAACAGGTGCCTCAGTCTTTTCCGCCAGCGCCTTCTTCGTCGCGGTTTTCTTCGCGGAAGCTTTTCGAACCTTTATCGGCTTAGCCTGCGTCATTGCCACTTCAACGGGCTTTTCTTCCTGCGGTTTTGCGAGCACAGTCTCCGACAACACCGGCACCGCCTTCATGTCTTCCTTTTTAGTTTCGGACACTTCAGCCGCCACTTTCTTGGCAACGGGCTTTTTCGCAACGGTCTTCTTCTCCGTCGTTTTCTTTGCAGTCGCTTTCTTAACCCCCGGCTTCTTTGTCTTCTCATCGCCCGGTACGGCCTCTTCTGCCTTTGCTGCTTCAACTTTCTTTTCTGTCTTTACCACCGTCTTTTTAACGGTCACCTTCTTGGCAGCCGTTTTTTTCGCCGGCGCTTTCTTTGCAGCGGGGGCCGCCTTTTCTACGCCGTCGGCCTTGTTTTCGGCAACGGCCTTCACCGTCTTTTTGGCTGTCGTTTTCTTTGCCGTCGTTTTCTTGGCGGGTTTCTTTTTCGTGACGGGTTCAATGTCCGTCACAGCGTCCGCTGCGGGCTTCACCTTACGTACGTGCTTCACGTCGGGCACGAGACGCGGTTCACCTTCGTCCTTCGGAGGCTTCACCGCGGCCTGCATCTCTGCGACCGGGTCACTCCCCGTGTTCGTCGCTTCATGCTTACGCACACCATCCCCGTCCTGCGTGGACCAGTTGTAGTCGAGCGCCTTCGGGCAACGCCCCGGCTTCGGTGCCATGAGGCGCCGGATGAAATTCATGATGCTCTTGAACATCCCTCTTTCTCCTTCGTGATCCCGTCGGCCGACTCTTTCGTTCCGACTGTCCGCTTCATAATAGCGAAACCCGAGGAAAGGCGGAAGATAAATCCGCAAATTTCCCCCGAAATTTCCCCCAAAACCGAATAAAACGCCACACTTTACGCAAAAATGTGTGCTTCATCCCGCAAATACTCATCCAACCAATCGCTGCCCGCCGTGGGCGGCAACGCCACTTCCACCGCGGGCAGCCGCCCGGCCCAACGCTTTGCCAAGCGATAAGCCGCCTCTTGTCCGACAAAATTCCGATCATTGTCACCGAAAATCACCAAACGCATGACGCTTTCAGGTACCGCTTCAAAGTTCGCGAGATTTTCCGCGCCGATCGCCGCCCACACCGGCATATGAAACCATTCACCGGCAGCAAGCGCCGTCTCCACTCCCTCGGCAATGCCCAACACCCGCACGGGGCGCCCCAACTGCACCACGGCGCCGTTCGTCGTCCCCGACGTGATTTTCTTTACAGCCGTCACCGGCGCCTTTTGCCCGTCTTCCGTGAGATAGGTGCGGTGCACGGCCGTGACGATGCCGTTCTTATCCGTCATGCGCGAGAGCATCGCAGGCCACCGCGTCTTTTCCGTCGTCTCATCACCGTAAAGAAGGGCTTCATGCGTGCGGATATCGCCCGACACCCGCAGGGGATTCAGACCACGGTTTTTGAGGTACTTCCATACGGCATCGTTTTCGACCACCGGATGCGCTTCCTGCCAAATAGCAAGGTGATAAGGCGTTTTGTGCGGCGCATCGTCTTTCTTCGGCCATTCCTGCCGTGCTCTCCCCGTCCCGTGCTCCGGCACCGGCAGGCCGCAGAACCGTTCCACGGTTTCCAACGCATCAAAGACGGAAATTCCAAGGAAACGCGAAAGCAGTTCAAACCCATCACCGTGCCCGCAGTGCCGGCAGAGGTAGTTGCCGACTTCGTATTTGTCGGTGAAGGAAAAACGGTCGCGGCCGCCGCACAAGGGGCAGGGGCGATTGGGCTTTACGAGGAGCGACTCTTCAATCCCTGCCGACACAAAAATGTCGCGCCAACGTCCCTTCGCCCCCCGTTTGGCGGCTTCAAATCGCTCTCGAATTGTAACTTCGGACATCGGGCGGCCCCGCAAAAAAGAAAAGAAGCCCCCCGAGACTAACGGGAAAAAGCAGCGCCGTCAAAAAAACGCCGCTGAATTCAGATAATCCGCGGCGTTTTTCAGAATTTATTCGAAAAAGGCTCAGAACGCAAAGAGCCACTCTCCGTCTTTTTCTTTCCAGGGATCCATCGTGGTTTCCACGCTCTGCACGACGCCGTTTTCATCAAACTGCGGCCACACCGCCATATCGAACCCGCCAAAATCCTTGTAACGATACATCCAGGCGTGCTGATTGACGAGGTGGAAGGTGTACTTCTGTGCACAACGCCCCCACAGTTTCCATACATCATCTTCGGTGGAAACGCCTGGGCGGATGAGATTGAAATACTTTTCCTGCAGGCCCTGTTCGCGCGACACGACGTGCCCCGTTTCGTCCACGAAAAGCCACCAAACTTCCTGCCCGTAAGGCTGCAGAGAGTACGTCCAGCGTACGGTTCCGTCCTCCATCCGGGTTTTCGCCATCGGTTCGCCCAACCGTTCGACGACCGCCGTTTCCAAATCCCCCAATTCCACCAGCTGGGGATGCGCGCAGCCGGCCAACATCACCGCCGCAGCAACGGCCGCCAAAGCCCATTTAAAAACTCCACGCGACATAGTGATTTCCTCAAGAAAAAACCTTCCGACGCCCGTTGAAGACGACCGGAAGGTTCAGCGCCCGCCCCGTCCGGTCAGAGCTTATCCAAGTGGTGTTCGACGGCAAAAACGGCCGCCTGCACGCGACTCTTGATGTTGAGCTTTCTGAGCACGCTCTGCACATGCACCTTGACGGTGGATTCGGCGAGATCAAGCGCCCGGGCAATTTCCTTGTTGGAGACGCCGCGCGCCAGCCACGCGAGAATTTCACGTTCGCGGGGCGTCAAGGCATCCACGTCCGGGGCGTTTGCCGCTGCATAGCTGTCGCGGCGCAACTTCATCACGAGCTTACTCGTCATCTCAGGGGAAATGACGGAGTCGCCCGCGACCGCGTGACGCACGCTCTGCAGGAGAAAGTCCGCATCAATCTTCTTTAAAAGATACCCGCGGGCCCCGAGACGCATGCATTCGGCGAGATCGTCCCCGTCTTCGCTCACGGTGAGCATCAAAACGGCCTGGTTGGGATCAGCTCCGAGAATCTGTTCGAGCGCTTCATGCCCGTTCATCACCGGCATATCCAAGTCCAGGAGAACGAGATCGGGCTTCGTCTGCTCCACAAGCTTCACCCCTTCCAAACCGTCGGCGGCTTCGCCCACGATCTCAAAGTCGCTCTGACGCGTCAAAAGCGCCTTGAGCCCGCTTCTGAAAAGCGTGTGGTCATCAATAAGCGCAATGCGGATTTTCTTGTCAGATTCAGCAAACTCATTCATTTTCTTTCCCGGGCCCATAAAAAGTTCTGGCCAATGCCGCGGGGACCCCCGCGGCGCGTTCGTTATTTTGGCCGAGCTTTAAGCGTGCGCAACGCCTTCGGCAGCGCCCTGCTGCGCCTGCTGCTGAGCTTGCGCGAGACGCTGCTGATAAAGCGCTTCGAAGTTCACTTCCGGCAGATGCACCGGGGGCAACCCGGTACGGGTAATGAGGTCGGCCAAATTCGCACGCAGATACGGATAGAGAATCGAAGGGCAGACGACATTCGTCAGATGCTGCACGCCTTCTTCAACGATGTTGCGGATGTCGAAAATACCGGCCTGCTTGCCTTCGACGAGGAACATCGTCTTTTCCTTCACCGTCACGGTGATCGTACCGCGCACCACCACTTCCCAAGCGCCTTCCGGGGGAAGCTTCTTCTGGGACACTTCAAACTGAATGTCCACGTTGGGCTGTTCTTCGGGCGCCGCAAAGAAAATTTCCGGCGCATGCGGCATTTCAAGGGAAGCGTCCTTTAAGTAGCTGCGCACCATCTGAAAAGAAGGCTGCGCCTGCTGCGCTTCGGCGTTCTGAGCATTTTCGTTCGGAGTCTGGTTTTCGTCCGCCATGTCGGTCTCACTAAAAAAGGTTACGATAATTCAAACTTTACGCGGAAAATCTGCCGTGAATCTTAACGGCGTTCTTTTCCGCTTTACGGATCAGCGCGCAAAGGGAAGCTTTGCCATACGCCAGGCGTTTAAGCCGCCCGCGAGAATATAGACTTCCTTAAAGCCCGTGCCGCGCAAGAGGGGCGACGCCATACGGGCACGGCGCCCGTCGTCGTCCACGAGGAGCACCGGGCGAGCCTTGTCGATCTTGCCTAGCTCGTTCTGGATGCGGTCGGCGGGAATGTTCACGGAATTCGCGATCGCTTCCTTTTTGAAGTCTTTGGGATCACGCAGGTCGATGATCTGCGCATTTTTGCGATTAATGAGTTCGGTAGCGGAACTGTTGTCCACTTCGGGGCCCGTGCGGCGACGCTGAATCATCGGCCAAGCCAAGCTCACCGAGCACACGAGAATAATCGCAATCAGAAGAATGTTGTCAAGAAGGAAGTCCATCACTTGCTCTTAGGTTTGTTCATCATCGGCGCCGAACAGAAAAGTCCCGTTTTCGGACGCTTCTCCGCGCCGGCGGCGGCCATTATAGAAAATTTGATTTCCTTACCGTTAGTTAACCCTGCCTTGTCAGGCACAGAAAAACGAATCCTCGTCGTTTGAAGAAGCAGCCCCAAACAATGTTGCCATCATACCTAAACGCCAAACACCGTCGAACTACATCAACAACTATACAGACATCGTTCAAGTTATACAGTTACCATCCGTCGTCTCTCCTTCACCTACACACTGACCTTTTTCAGCAATTTGTGTCCGTTATTGGTTAGTCGTTGATTTTGATAAATAACTTTCCTTGTCTCTCTTTTAAGGAGTTCCAAATTTTCACACCCGTGCGATAATGAAGAGTTTTCTTTTTTCCTCCCCCTTTTTTGAGGGTTTGAAACCATGTACAAGCTCGTTCTCATGCGCCACGGACAAAGTCAGTGGAATCTTGAAAACCGTTTCACCGGGTGGACGGACGTCGATCTCACCGAACAAGGTCGCGCCGAAGCCGCCAAAGCGGGGGAACTTCTGAAAAAAGAAGGTTACGGCTTTGACATCGCCTTCACGAGCGTCTTAAAGCGTGCCGTGCGTACGCTCTGGATCACCCTGGACAAGCTTGACGAAATGTGGATTCCCGTCGAACACTCCTGGCGCCTCAATGAACGCCATTACGGCGCCCTGCAGGGCCTCAACAAAGCGGAAACCGCGAAGAAATTCGGCGAGGCTCAGGTTCTGATCTGGCGCCGCGCCTACGCGACGCCCCCGGATCCGCTCCCCGAAGGCGACGAACGCAGTGCTTTGAACGACCCCCGCTATGCAGACGTGCCCGCCATGGACATTCCTGCGACGGAATGCCTCAAGGATACGGTGGCCCGCGTCGTCCCCTATTGGGAACAGGTGATCAAACCCACGGTTAAATCCGGCAAGCGCGTTCTCATCGCCGCGCACGGCAATTCGCTCCGAGCTCTCATCAAACACATCGACAACGTGAGTGACGACGATATCGTGGGGCTCAACATCCCCACCGCGCAGCCCCTCGTGTACGAATTCGACGACGCCATGCGCCCGATCCGTCATTACTATCTCGGCAACGCCGACGAAATCGCCGCTGCGGTCGCCGCCGTCGCCGCACAGGGTAAAGCGAAGTAAGTCGTCCGATGCGTTCTGCCCCGCGACTTCTTTTACTCACGGCCGTCATTTCTTTTACGGCCGCCGTAGGGGGGCTGTGCCTTGCGTATGCCCCGGACGCTGCCGCTAAAACGGCGCCCGAGGCAGACCGACGCCAGCTTACCCGCGAACAGTCGTCTTTAAAGGGGCAGATTTCGTCCATTCAGAAAGAAATTTCCGCCAAGGAAGCGCGTTTGACGAAAGTCAATGCCGAACTGCAGAAAAGCGAACAAGCAATCAGCCGCAGCAACCGTACGCTGCGCACCCTCGCCGAAGATCGCACGAAAATCGAGCAACAGCTCGCCGATCTCAACAACGAGTTAAAGCGCGTGAGCCGCAGCACCAAAGAAGCGGAAAAAGATCTCGAACAGATCAGCAAAGCGCAGTTTCTGAATGCGCAGCGTCACCCCTGGCAAAGTCTTTTAACGGGGAGCAACCCCAACGACATCCAGCGTATGTCGGGGATTTTGTCCTATCTGAACCGTGAGCGCGACAAAACGATCAACGAGCTCACAAACCGCCAGAAACTCATCGCGGAAACAACGAAAAAAACGACGGAAAAACGTTCGGAACTTGCCCGAGTACAGGCGGCGGAACAAAAAAACCGCGAGCAGCTGCAGTCCGAGCAGAAATCCCGTGAGACAGCGCGCACCAATCTCACGAAGGAGCTCAATTCGCAACGCGAACGCTATGAACAACTCGTCAAAAACGATCGGGAATTGACTAAACTCATTTCCAATATCGACGTGCGGATTGCCGAAGCCGAAAAGCGGGAAGCCGCCCGGCGTCTTGCCCTACGGAAAAAAGCCGAAGAAGAACGGCGTCGCAAAAATACATCAACGAAATCCGAACCCGTCGTCGTTGCGTCGCCCTCCGTCAATTTCACGCAGTTAAAGGGGCGGCTTACGATGCCCGCCTCCGGTACGATCGCCGCCCGCTTCGGCCAAAAACGTGAAGGAGCCGCATCGACTCTTCCCTGGCGCGGCCTTCTCATCCGGGCCAAACAAGGCGCGAACGTCGTCGCCGCCGGCCCCGGCACCGTCGTCTTCAGCGACTGGATGCGCGGCTTCGGGAACCTCCTCATCGTCGATCACGGTTCCAACTATCTCTCCGTCTACGCGAACAACGAATCGCTTTATAAGAGCGTAGGCGACAAGGTGAAACAAGGCGAAACGATTGCAAGCGTCGGCAACTCCGGGGGCGAAGAACGCCCGGGCTTATACTTCGAACTTCGTCGCCGCGGCACGCCGATTGATCCGTCGCCATGGCTTGCCAAGCGCTGATTTTTATTTCTTTACGACCATGTCCCGTCATTCTCTGCTTCGCTCCGCGGCGCTTCTTGCTGCCGGACTTGCCTGCGGCGCCGCGCTCACCGCGAGCCTTTCAGCCTATGCGGAAAAAGGCCGCACGATTTCGCTTCCCGCCGACGACATCCGGCTTTTTGCCGATGTGTTCGGCGCCATCAAAAGCTATTACGTGGATGACATTTCGGACAAAAAACTCCTTGAAAACGCCGTACACGGTATGGTGGAAGGCTTGGATCCCCACTCCTCATTTTTAGACGCCAAAGCGTTTGAAGACCTTGAAGAAAGCACCATAGGCGAATTCGGAGGACTCGGCATCGAAGTCACCAAGGATCCGTCGGGCGTGCGCGTCATGACGCCGATTGACGACACACCGGCGGCTCGCGCGGGTGTCTTGGCGGGTGACCTCATCGTCAAAATCGACGACAAAGCGACGGCCGACCTGTCTTTGAACGAAAACGTGAAGCTGATGCGCGGCAAGCCTGACACCAGCATCGTGCTCACCATCGCGCGCAAGGGCGTCACGAAACCCATCGTGATGAAAATCACCCGAGCCGTCATCAAGGTGCAGTCCGTCAAGAGTAAAGCGCTTGAAAACGGCCTCGGCTACATCCGTATTTCGCAATTTCAGGAACGCACGGCCGACGACGTGGCCGTGGCGCTCACGAAACTCATCGAAGAGAACCATCTCAAGGGGCTGGTGCTGGATCTCAGAAACAACCCGGGCGGCCTCTTAAATGCCGCAATCGGCGTCTCGGCGGCTTTCCTCGCAGAAAATTCTCTCGTAGTCTCCACGCGGGGCCGCACCTCCGACAATGAGCGCCGCTTTTATGCCGCTAAGCGCGACTATGCGGTTGCCAACACGGCGATCGATCACATTGCGCAACTCCCCGCCGTCACCAAATCCGTTCCGCTCGTCGTGCTCGTGAATTCTTCATCGGCCTCCGCGTCGGAAATCGTTGCGGGCGCCCTTCAAGATCAGCACCGCGCCGAAATCATGGGAACGCGCTCCTTCGGGAAGGGCTCCGTGCAGACCATCCTGCCCCTGCGCATCAAAAACGACGAAACAACGGGCATCAAAATCACGACGGCCCGCTATTACACGCCGTCGGGCCGCACGATTCAGGCAAAAGGCATCACTCCGGACATCGCCGTGGACGATACGCCCGAAGGCAACTATCCTTCCTTTAACCTCAGGGAAGCCGATCTCGCGCACCACCTTCTCGTCACCGACGGTAAGGACACAAAAAAGGCGTCGGACGCCAATGACACGGATTGGCAAGACGACGATCTAGAACCCGCCAAGGTACCGACGTTGCGCTACCAGTTCGGAGACGATAAAGACTTCCCCTTACAGCAGGCCGTCGCGCACCTCTTGGGAAAGAAAGTCATCACGCACGCGGACGTCCAGAAAAAGCTGAAAGAAGAAAAAGCCGCAGCCGATAAAACGAAAACCACCTCGAACAACTGATTTTTTGAGGTTCATCATGGTTAATCCCGCAGCGCCCCGCTACAACCGTCAGGTGCTTTTAAAGGAATGGGGCCCCGAAGCTCAGACTGCTCTCGCCCGCACTCCTTTCGTGGTAATCGGCGCGGGCGGCGTCGGTTCTCCGGCGCTTCTCACGCTCGTTGAGTCAGGCGCAGGGTCCGTCACCGTCATCGACGCCGACACAGTGGAAGAAACGAACCTGCCGCGTCAGTCGCTACACACCCCGGCCCGTCTCGGAATGAATAAGGCGGAAAGCGCCAAATTGGCGCTTTCCGAGATCGATCCCTCGGTACCCGTCACGGCCGTCACGGCTTGGGCCGACGAAGCGCTTCTTGCGACGCTCCTCATGCCGGAAACCATCCTGATCGACGCATCGGACAATTCCAAAACGCGCCATATGACAAACCGCGCTGCCCGTGATGCGCACTGCCGCTTGGTGTCCGCGAGCGCCGTGCGTTTCAGTTTTCAGGTGACGGCGTTCGACTTCCGCTGCGCCCCGTCCCCCTGCTACGACTGTTTTTTTCCAGAAGACGACGAAACGGACGTCAAAGCCGCGCAGGTCGGCGTTTTCGGTGCCGTCACCGGTATGGCCGGAAACGCTGCCGCCGAAGAAGCCCTCAAAATGGCAGCAGGGATCCCTGGTCTCGTCAACAAACTCCTCATCGTCGATACGCTTTCGATGAAGTTTGACATCATCGCACTGACTGCCGACCCCACCTGCCCCGTGTGCGGCGGCAAATGAGGTCTCTCGTGCCGATCACCATCCGCTCCGGTGCTTGGGAAACGCTTCAGGACGCCGTATCTGACGTGCGTCGGACAGTGTTCGTCAAGGAGCAGGGCATTCTTCCCGAAAACGAATTCGACGACACGGATCCCGTCTGCACGCACTTTGCGGCTTTTGACGATGCAGGGCGCCCTGTCGGCTGCGCGAGACTCCTCCCCGACGGGCACATCGGCCGCGTCGCCGTCCTGAAACCGCAGCGAGGCCGCGGCACGGGACGGTTGATTTTGGAAACCGTCCTCACCTACGCCCGGAATCACGGTTTTTCCCTGGCAATCCTCAATGCACAGACGCAAGCCCGCGGGTTTTACGAAACTTTGGGATTCACGGCCTGCAGCGAACCTTTTGCCGAGTGCGGCATTCCTCACATCACGATGAGCCGGTCGCTTGCTTAATGCAGGCGACCCCAGTAGAACATCAGTGAGTCTCCCACGCCGTAGGTTCGGCCCAACATCAGGTACATGGGGCCCACCCAAGTGTCCGCACCCACAAAAAGCGCGTTGGCGTAATGCCAATCGCTCTTGTGGTTTGAAAAGCCCGACGTGTGGTTGAACGCCCGGCCGGCTTCGTACGTCACCCCGGCATACGCCGCAATCCCTGCTTCCGCAAGTCCCGGGAAAATCTTACGCATCAGCATCAGCCGTCCCACGGCAATCCGGTCCCCGGTAAATCGCCCCTCGGGGGTACCTGTGAGATTAAATGCGCCGCCCAAACGGAAATACCCGGGAATCGTGGCCTCACCTAAGCGCGCCGACAACAACCCCGACCAATTCTTATCAAACGCCGCCGGAACATTGAGACTCGTCTCCCACACCGTATCAGTAAGGTTCCCCGTGACGCTCCCCGATTCGCTTTCGTGGAAAAGCCGCCGCACGTCGACCGTGAAATTCACGCCGCGCCGGGGGAAGTTGACGTTGTCCAACGTATCCACCGAAAGCGACGCTCCCACAAAAGGTGCGTGAAGCCCATAGCCGCCAAGGTCTTCCCCGATGTCCTCGCGGGTTTTATACCTCACCCAACCCGCGAAAACGTCCGTCGTTCCCACGCGTCCGAACTCATACCCCAGCGCCACATCCGCCGTCTGCTGTTCGCGAATGTAACGCCCGTAGGGATGCTTTTCCGAAGGCGTCTCTGAATAAACATCAATGGGGGTGCGCTCAATTTCCAGGCGCGGCAACAGGTACCAGGACGAAGCAGCGCCCAAAGGCTGATACCACTCCGACTTAAGACGCCGTGTTTCCCCAAACTGCGCCTCATTGCGCCACTCGGCGCCCCAATCGTTCAACCACCCCCAGGTGTGCGCGAGAATCACATTGAAGTTCTGCGTACGTTCGGTATCAAACTGCACGTTGCCACCGAACCTGAGACTCGAATAACCCCAACTTTTTTCCTCGGGTTCAAAAACGAGCACTTCGGTATTGCGGGGGCCCGGCTCAAAGTGAAACGGCACGCTTCTAAAGTCGCCGTCCGCCCAAATGCGCCGTGCCGCACGCGCCGCCCTTTCGTCCGTCACCGATTCGTCGATGTCCAAATCCGCATCCCGCACCACTCGTTCGGGATTCACGGTTTTCAATCCGTCCACCCGCACGGACGACACGCGGTGCGCCGCCTCTTTATTGAGTCCCAACGCCACCTTCCTCTGCCACACCCGATAGTCTTCCGGTGTTACGCGATAGGCTTTCAATCGGTCTTTCACCGCCATCACCGCGTCATACCCCGCTTTCATGATGGCGTCGGCCTTCGCAAAATCTCCCGACGTAAATTTGGAGAGATCGGGCGTAATGAGAAGATCCTTCTGACGAATGCTCTCAATCGACGCCTGCACGTTCTGTTCGGTGAGAATATTCACCATCTGACCCATGACGCCCACGACGCTGTCCAATTTCTCGCGGCCGAAAAGCGGCGTTCCCACGTTGATCGCAATGACGCGCGTTGCCCCTAATTCGCGCGCCTCCGCTACCGGGAGATTGTCCGTGAGACCTCCGTCCACAAGGAGTGCATCCCCGAAGGGCACCGGCGCAAATGCCCCGGGAATCGACATCGACGCCCGCATCGCCTGCGCCAACGTTACGTTTTTAGAGAGCACCACCTTGGCCCCGGTAATAAGGTCAGTGGCCATCGCGGCGTAGGGAATGGAAAGATCCGAGAGATTTTTCACATGGTTTACGGGCCGCGTGACGCGCGCCAGGAAAATATCGAGTTCCTGCGTCGGAACCACTCCGGAAGGAAACGACACCCCTGCAGGACTCACACCGATTTCCGCATCACTGATGCCCTTGAGATCGTCCGCCTTACGGCGCCATGTGAGAGACGGCCTGTCCGCACGCGGCGCAAACATCTTGGCCCAGTCCACCCCGAGCGTAATCGCCCGAATTTCGTCCGCGCTGTACCCCGCGGCATAACCGCCTCCGACCATCGCACCCATGCTCGTCGCAGTAAGAATGTCCACTCGAACGTTCAGTTCTTCCAGGGCTTTGAGGGCCCCGATATGCGCAAACCCGCGGGCACCGCCGCCCGATAAGACCAACGCGGTTTTTTCCGGCGCCGACACCGTTGCCGCCGTACCGATCACCGGCAGCAGAGCAGCCGCCAAAGAAAGAACATACAAAAACTGCCGCATCACTCAGACTCCCAAGACGATTTGTCGTCAATCTTAACGAATCTCGTCCGACTGCTCGTCGTCCCGGCAATTCTTAAGAAAAACCATCGACCGCACCAAATGAGTGCACGACTGCCGCGTTCTACTGCACCGAAAAGGCGCAGTCCCTCAAGTCCTCGTCTATTTCTTCCGATCTAGGTCTTTTGAGAATTGCTTTGTTTTTACACGTTTTTATTTTTTTGGCACGGTTTTTGCAGTTCTTTTATTAAGCCGTTTCGGTGCTTTCTTGGAAAACCCCGGCATCGAACAAAGTAAAACAACAACCTTTCGGAGATTTGATCATGAGAAAAACGCTTCTGGCCGTCCTCATCACCGCCGCCGCTTTTTGTTCTGCCGCCGGCGCCGCCGAATTAACCGGTACCCTGAAAAAGGTGGCGGATACCGGCGAAATCACGCTCGGCTACCGTGAATCCTCGGTTCCCTTCTCCTACCTCAACAACGACGGCAAACCCGTAGGCTATGCCACCGAAATCTGCAAGAAAGTCGCGGAAGCCGTCAAGGTAGCGGTAAAGAACCCGAACCTTAAGGTGAATTACCAGCCCATCACGTCCGCCAACCGTATCCCTCTGCTGCAGAACGGTACGATCGATATTGAATGCGGTTCCACCACCAATTCCAAGGAACGCCAGAAGCAGGCCGCTTTCGGCAACACGTACTTCGTCATTTCCGTGACGGCTGCCGTTAAGAAGGATTCCGGCATCAACAATCTCACGGATCTCAAGGGAAAGACCGTCACTATGACCTCGGGCACCACGGCCGTACCGCTTTTGAAGAATTACGCCAAGGAAAAGGGTTTTAAGTTCCGTCCGCTTCTTACCAAAGACTTTGCAGAATCGATGCAGCTCGTCGCTGCGGGACGAGCGTCTGCCTTCGTGATCGACGACATTCTGCTCGCCGGTCAGATTGCGAACCTGCCGCACCCGGAAAACTACAAGATCCTCACGGGCAAGGTGAATTCTTTGGGCGTCGAACCCTACGGACCGATGTTTCGCAAAGACGATCCGCAGTTCAAGGCCTTGGTCGACAAAACGCTCGCCGACATGATGGCTTCGGGCGAAATGGAAGCACTTTATAAGACGTGGTTCACTCAGCCCATTCCCCCGAAGAACATCAACATGAATTTCCCGATGAACGACATGACGCGGAATGCCTTTAAGAACCCCAATTCCGACGGCATTTAATTCCGCACTGCCGCCTGAAACGCCCTCCCCCGGTTTTTCAGGCGGCTTCCCCCCATAAAAAGAAGAGGCGCCTACGTATGTTTTCGGTTGATTGGTCGGTATTTAACGAACCGGCGCTCCTGGACGATAATTCCTGGCTCATCTACATCCTGAACGGTCTCGGCTGGACGGTGTCGCTTGCCGCCGCTTCCTTCATGCTCGCACTCGTCGCGGGCATTCTCATCGGCACGGCCTCCACCCTTAAAAACCGCCCGATCCTGCACGCCTTCACCACGGGCTGGGTCGAACTTTTCCGCAACATTCCGCTCATCGTTCAAATCTTTCTTTGGTTCTTCGTCATCCCGGAATTTATTCCGCCGATGAAAACCTGGATGATTGAAAATGATCCGGTCTGCGGCCAGTTTCTTTCAGCGTTCCTCTGCCTAGGGCTTTTTACGTCGGCGCGCTTAGCAGAACAGATCCGCAGTGGCATTGAAAGCCTGCCGCCGGGGCAGTTAAACGCCGCCAAAGCCATCGGCTTTACAGAAAGCCAAGCGTACCGCTACGTCATTCTTCCCCTCGCGCTGCGGCTCGTACTCCCGCCGATGACGAACGAAGCGATGAACCTCGTGAAAAACACCTCCATCGCGCTTACGATCGGTCTTTCCGAAGTCACGATGCGCTCGCAGGAAATGGGAGAAGCGACCTTTCAGTACTTTGCCGCGTTTACGCTCGCCACGGCTTGCTATGTCGTCGTGACGCTCGTCGTCAACGTTCTCATGCGCACGATTGAAAAGAAAACTGCGCTTGTGGGTTTCATGGCGCACTGATGGGGAAACAGAGTCATGTTCAACATTGATTTTTCGTCCGTTACGAATTCCTGGCGTTTCCTGCTGGACGGAGCGTCCTTCACGCTCGAACTCACGCTCGTTGCCGTCACCGGGGGGCTTCTTCTCGGCACCCTGATTGCCGTTGCTCGGCTTTCTCATAAGTGGTGGCTCAAAACACTGGCCTCAGCGTACGTGAACGCCATCCGCTCTGTTCCCCTCGTTCTGCTCCTTTTTTGGGTGTTTTTCTTGATGCCTGAGCTCCTGCGGTACCTCGTGGGCGCATCGCGACCGATAACGGTTGAGGCCTCCGTTTCCGCCATGGTGACGTTCGTCGTCTTTGAAGCGGCGTACTTTGCAGAAATCATCCGCGCCGGCATCGGCAGCATCAAGTCCGGGCAACTCGCGGCCGCAGCGGCCTTGGGGCTCAACTACGCGCAGACCATGCGTTTCGTGATCCTGCCGCAGGCCGTAAAACACATGCTTCCCGTACTTTTAACTCAGGTAATTGTCGTTTTTCAGGATACGAGCTTGGTCTACGTCATAAGTGCCAACGATTTCCTGGGCGCTTGTTCTAAAATAGCGCAGCGCGACAGCCAGCTCATATTGATGTATCTTTTGACGGCTGTGGTTTATCTCACGGTATCGCTTGCCCTTTCCCGCAGCGTGCGCCGATTTGAAAAACGCGGCGCCCTCCCCCACTAAGTAAGAATTTAGGATATTTTCCAATGCCGATGATTGACATCAAGAACGTGAGCAAGTGGTACGGCTCATTTCAGGTTTTGAAAGATTGCTCCACGTCCGTGGAAAAGGGCGAAGTCGTGGTGGTCTGCGGTCCCTCCGGTTCCGGCAAATCCACACTCATCAAGACGGTAAACGCTCTTGAACCCTTCCAGCAGGGCGAAATCATTGTGGACGGCGTCAACGTGGGGGATCCCAAGACCGATCTGCCCAAGTTGCGCAGTCACGTCGGGATGGTGTTCCAGCATTTCGAACTCTTCCCGCACCTTTCCATTATCGACAACCTCACCCTCGCGCAGATGAAGGTGTTGGGGCGCGGCCGCGAAGAAGCGACTGAAAAAGGCCTGAAGCTTCTTGACCGCGTGGGGCTTTTAAAGCATGCTCCTAAGTTCCCGGGGCAGCTCTCGGGCGGTCAACAGCAGCGCGTCGCCATCGCCCGTGCCCTCACGATGGATCCCAACTGCATGCTCTTTGACGAACCGACGTCGGCACTTGACCCCGAAATGATCAACGAAGTGCTCGACGTGATGGTGAGCCTTGCAAAAGAAGGCATGACGATGATGGTCGTCACGCACGAAATGGGCTTTGCCCGCAAGGTTGCCGACCGCGTGGTCTTCATGGAAGCGGGGCAGATTTTGGAAGACAGCCCGAAGGAACGGTTCTTTGTGGAACCCACGAGCGAACGCGCCAAGCAGTTCCTCTCGAAGATCATTTCGCACTGATTCCCGGTTCCAGAATCTCACGAGCGGCAGGGCGTTTCGGCGCTTCTGCCGTTTTCTTATCGGGGGAACTCGAACCGCACCGCTACCGGCACTTTGACGCCATATTGTCTCGCCAACTCGGGGTATTGAGCCACCGCCGTGCAGACTTCTCCTAAAGCGGTTTTCATTTCCCGCGACGACAAATCGAACATGCCGGCCAACACCAGGAAGTCATCGACTCGGGGATTCTTTCCTTTTCCCAACAGCGCCGTCATATGCTCACCGCCCATTCCTGCGGCCGTCACCATGTCGTACGCCGGCGAAACCTGCCAAGCTCCCGAGCTATTCATCAGGAAAGAAAAGTTCTTCGCATGGTCGTCATTATTCCAGATTAAGAAATTAAACGCACACCGTTTTATCTGCTCCACCAACGCTTCTTTCCCTGCCACCAAACGCTGCGTCAACGCCAAAATCGACTGGTAGTCCAAACAGGGCGTCCGAAAATCGCAATCCAAAAGTCCTGCGGCCGTCGCCATGTGCAGTTTTCCTTTCTCATTTCGGTCAAACCGCCGAATGCCGAACCATCCCGGCACTTTCGTCGACTCAAAAAGCTGAGTTTCCGTCACCGAAATTCCGGCTGCCCGCATCAATTCCGAGCAAATGAATTCCTGCACGCCTTGATCCCAGTCGTCCGAAGCACTGTGAAACTTAATGAGCCACGGTGAAAACCCGGGTTCCGGCATCATGCCCCGCCGCAATTCACCGCTGCCGTCATCGGCAACCAAACAGACGATCTTCGGACGAGCACCACCGGAAGAACCGTTGAGCGAACTCAATTGATCCAACACACCGGTATCCGACGCTTCCGACAAAACCCGATCTACATTGTCCGCCAACGTATCCAACCGAATGCTCTGCGGTTCAAAAGCTTCCAAACGCGTTTCCGGTTCGTATTCGAGGGCTCCCATTCCCTGGCTTCCGACCCAACACAATCGTTCCAACGGCGAAATTTCCGTCAACCGGCGCCCCTTTCTTTTGAGTTGCCGATCCAACAGCAAATTTCCCCAGCCGTCAGTAAGGCTGTCGGCGACGATGCCCGGCAGTCCGTCGTTAAGACGTTGGTTTCCCTGCCAAACCCGGGAACTCGTCGGCAACGCCACGGGCGATAACGGCAACGGGGCATCAACAAAATCGTCCGTATATTGAAAACGAATCCCCATTTCGTCGTCGAGCATTCCTACCTTTCGACGTTCCCCTTCGCAATTCAAAAACACGCTGACTTTCATGCCTTTTTCCTCCTCTGAGAGGCCCGTTTCCTTTCCTTGGGTTTCGGCGCAAACAAATCGATCGCCGGCGGCTCCTCAAATACCGAGGCAAAATCACCGGCTTTGCTGACGACGATTGCCAGATTGACCAATCCCTTCAAAGAAATATCGCCGGTCGTTTCGAATTTTCGTACGCTGGCCAACGACACGCCCGAACGCTGCGCCACGTCTTTCTGGGACAAATTTTGTGCCAACCGAACTTTCCGGAACCGTTCCGCCATCTCCAGTCGAATCACCCGGGGCGGCTTCAGATTTTCAATGAGACGGTTCATGGCATTCCCTTCGATTCCGCAAAATAACAACTGCTACTATAGCAGCGATTATGGTTGATTTAAGCACTTTAGTGCTACATAGATAGCACTTATTGTTTGTTGTGTTGCTGACAAAAACAGCCGTTGATCCCGACGAACCAACGGCTGCTTTTTTAGCTTTTCAAAGCGCTATCGCCTTTCCACCCACCACATCGCGACGGCCGCAAGCGACATCATGATGAGCGAGGGCAACACCGACATCAGCACCGGCGACCACGTATTGATGACGCTTAAGAACGAGAAGATGTTGTTTAAGGCGTAGAACGTGATGCCGATCATCAGCCCCACGAAGATCTTGATCGAAACGCCGCCCGAGCGTGCGTTGAGGTACGCAAAAGGCATGGAGACCGCGAGCATCACAAAAATCGCCAGCGGATAGAAAACGCGCTTCCAAAGCGCCGATTCATAGCGTTCCGACGTCTGTTTATTTTCCTTCAGATAGTCCACGTAAAGCCACAAATCCGCAATCCCCATACGTTCCGGACGGATGGTGAGCACCCCCAGCAAATCCGGCCGCAGATCGGTTGCCAACATCATGTCGGAATGCCGTCTTACGGTCGCCTTGTCAATCATCGGCGTTTCGTCTTTGGCAACTTTCGGCAGTTGCTCCACCACGGCATTTTTGAGGTGCCAGCCTTCGCCTCTCACATAGTCGGCGCCCGCAGCGTGAATGATGCGGGTCAATTCGCGGTCGGCGTTGAATTCAAACACGCGCCACGCGCCGGTTTTCGCCCCGCGCTCGCCGTTTACCAAACTCCGTACGTTCACAAAACGCGTCATCTGTGCTTCGCCCGCGGCATTTCTCACCACGTCCCGCAACCAAATGCCGGAATCGTACCCATAGGCCGTCATCGCGCCGTTCACAGTTTCAAGCTGCATCTGATCGCGCAACTTGTAGGTCGTAGGCGCCACGAATTCCCCGAGTCCGTAGGTCGCAAGCGACAACACGATGCCGGACACCGAAAGCATCCCCGCCAATTTCAAAGGGGACAACCCCGAAACACGAAGAATCGTAAATTCGCTGTTGGCCGCCCAACGCGAAAGCGTATAGACCGCCCCCACCAACGCCGCCACCGGCATCACTTCATAAATGCGGGTGGGAAGATTCAACGTCGTCATCGTCACCGCCTGCAGAAGGCTGTAGCGCGTGCCGATGTTGCCCAACTGACGCACCAAATCAAAGAAGGCGAACAACGCCGTCAGGGCAAAAAGAATGAACAGCGACGCCACCAACACTTCCCGCGTGAGGTGCCGGGTCATAACCTTCATCATTTCTCGCGCTCCTTTCGGGCTTCACGCAGCCGATAGGGCCACTCGATCCACGCCAAGGGCAACCAACGCGTCATCCACACCCGACGGATAAAGAGCATCGCCGTGATGAAGAATACAGACCCGTTGATGAGGATCACCCCGGTGTACCACTCCATCTTGCCGCCGCGGACCCACGTCTGCCCGATGGAAATGCCGTTTAAGTAGAGCACAAAGATCAGCACCGCAATCACGAGCGACAAACTGCGTCCGGCGCGGGGGTTGGTATAGGACAAAGGAATTGCGAGCAGTACAAGATTCAAAGCTGCCAAGGGCCAACTGAATCGCCAGAGGATTTCCCCTTTCGCCGCCCGGGTGTTCAACGCAAAAAGCGTCTGCAGCGGAATTTCATCCACGCCGAGTTTCGCGATCGCCGCGTCCGCCCGCACCTGCAGGAGAAGGTCATAGCGCACGAAATCCACCACGCGCCACGCGGCGGACTTCGTGCCGCCCGCTTCATAGCGGCGGCCGTCCGTCAAAGCGATGTAGCGGTCGCCTTCGTCCGTCTTCACGATTTCACCGGCGTCGGACTGCACCACGATCTCCTTGCCGTCCCGCGTACGCTCGCTTAAGAAAATATTCTTGATATGCGTACCTTCGTTGTCCGCGTCTTCAATGAAAAATACGCGGTTGCCGCCCGCGGTTTCAATGAAGCGCCCTGGAGAGATGCGGTTCACGTCGTCCCGCTGCTGAAAAGTTTCCGTCGTGCGCTCGATCTGCGCCTTCGCCCACGGTGTGAGCGCGGTGGACAACACCCCCACCAGAATGATGAGCGGCAGCGCAAACTGCAGCACGGGTCGGATCCACGACAAAAGGCTGCGTCCCCCCGTACTGAACCAGACGATCATTTCACTGTCCTGCCAGCTTCGCATCATCACCATCAGAACGGCGATGAAAATCGAAACCGTCAGAAGCGGCGGCATATTGACGAGACTTGAATACGCGACGAGTTCAAAAACCGTCGTAGAGCCTACATCGCCCCCGACGGCATCGGACAAAATCTGCACAAGACCCACGGTGAGCACAATGGAAAAGAGCACCGTAAAGACGCCCCCCGTGCTGTTGGCGAGTTCGCTCACAAAGGTACGACGAAAGATCATTAAATTAAGGAGAAAAAGTAACCGGTTGGGGCGATTGTAAAGCACGGCGCCCCGTTTTTCGGTCACAAAAAACCGTCCGTTGTCCGATTTCACACCGAACGCACGGACGGTTGACGTCAAAATGTGACTTAAGCCGCGTCGGGTTCGCGCTTCTGAGACCAGAAATGCAGCACCGTCGTCGCGCCGATCAGGGTCACCAAAGCCGCACCGAGACTCGCAAAGAGGTTGGCGCCGGTAACGCCCGCCACAAGGTAGCCGACGCCTGCCGAAACCGCAGCGAGAAGCGAATACGGCAGCTGCGTCGACACATGATCAATATGGCGGCAACGGCTCCCTGCCGACGACAGAATCGTTGTATCCGAAATGGGCGAACAGTGATCCCCGAAAACCGAGCCCGCCAACGTTGCCGAAAGCACCACGACCGTCAGCTGCGGATCCAAAGCCTGCACGATGGGCACCACGATCGGAATCAGAATCCCGAACGTCCCCCAGGCCGTCCCCATCGAGAATGAAAGGAACGCCGCAATCGCAAAGACCAAGACGGGCAGGAGCATCGCCGACATCCCCGAGCTCGTCACCACGCCTTCCATGAACTGCGGCGCCTGCAGAAGATCACGGCACACGCCCGAAAGCGTCCACGCGAGAATAAGGATGATGTTCGCGGGAAGCATCATCTTCATGCCTTCTACGGCGCCGTTCATAAATTCGCTGAACGTCACCAAGCGGCGCGGCACGAACATCAGAAGCGCCACCACGATGGCGGAGAAAGACGCCCACACGAGCGAAATCGACGCCGACGAATTACCGATGGCCGCCATGAAGGTGTGGTACTTCGCGTCCTCCCCCCAGTAGCCGCCCGAATACATCAAAGCGAGCACCGCGCAGATAATGAGCGCCGCCAGAGGCACCAACATATCCCACACCGTACCGCGGGGATTGCAGGGCGGTTCCTTTCGTTCCACAGTCGCCGCTTCGTCGCTTAACTCACCCTTCTGCGCCCGCAGTTCCGCGCGGCGCATGGGACCGAAGTCAAAATTCGTCGTGCAGATAAAACCCACGAGCACGAGACTTAAGAGCGCGTAAAAGTTCCACGGAATGGTTGAAACAAAAGCGCCCAATTCGCTTTCAAAGGCGCCGGTGCTCTTTAAAGACGAACCCACGGCCGCCGCCCAGCTCGAAATCGGAGCAATGATGCAGATGGGAGCCGCGGTACTGTCGATGATATAGGCAAGCTTTTCGCGGCTGATGCGGTATAGGTCCGTGAGGGGCCGCATCACCGTTCCCACCGTGAGGCAGTTGAAGTAATCGTCGATGAAGATCGCAATCCCCAATCCCGACGTCGCAGTGAGCGTCGAGCGGCGTCCCTTGATGAGACGAGTCGCCGCCTTCCCGTAAGCATGGGTGCCGCCCGCCATCGTAATGACGTAAATCAGGGCGCCCAAAAGCGAGCAGAAGATGAGGATGTTGAAGTCGAGCTTTTCCGCCATCATCTTGAAGGCGAATTCCGTCGTACCCATCACAATATTGGCACCGGTACCGCAGGCATAAATAAGGGTACCCGTAAAAATCCCCACCAACAGGGAAGAGAACACTTCCTTCGTGATGAGGGCAAGTCCGATAGCCACGATGGGCGGAACAATGGATAGCCACTCGGCGGCATAAGGTTGCATGATGTGTTTCCTAAAAAAATGCAAAGCCCAAAAAACAAAAAGCTACATCCATCGATGCAGCCTTCCCTTAAGCCGGAAACCCAACACCGATAGCTCCTCTGCCGCGCTCTTACGGCAGGAGTCAACCGGATATTGTCCGATTGCCCAACGCCGATTCCCCGCCGGGAACCCGTTTCGGCCGTCGGACCTTTCACACGTCGTCACGGGGTGCCCCCTCGGACGGTTACTCTTTCGGCGACGGCGCCTCTATCACTTTTTTCCTGCGGCGAACTTTGCCATAAAAAAAACCGTTTGTCAGCTATTTTTATGGTTATTTCGTCGAAGTGAGCGTATTTTACCGATAAATTTCAGACACCCTACTCACAAACGCCTAGCTGCCGTCAGCGCGCATTGTCTTTCGTCTGCGCCGCGTCAAAATCCAAAAAGGCCTGCTTCAGCCGATTGTGCTTCACCTTGAAAAGGAGCCTTTCCCGCGACTCGGGGCTGTGCTCATCGATGACGACCGCCCCCTCGATCGGACAGAGCCGGCGGCAGTGCGGCCCTTCGGGATCGTCCACACATTCCGTGCAACGTCCGAATCGAATCCAAAATTCGCCGTCGCGCTCTCGAATGGCTTCGTTGGGGCATTCCGGCAGACAAACGCCGCAACCGATGCATTCTTCCGCAATCCGATACGCCATCAGTCGCCTCTTTTTTGAAACTTCGCCGTGAGGGCAACCGCCGTCGCACGCGTCACGCAATCCGACACATCACCCCCCAAGGACGCAATTTCCCGCACCAACGTGCCCGAAATATGCTGAACCTCGGGCGTAGGCGTCAGAAACACCGTTTCCACGCCGGACATCCGTCGGTTCATCAGCGCCATCGGCACTTCGTACTCATAGTCCGAAGCGTTGCGGGCGCTGCGAACCACGACGGCGACGTCCCGACGTCGGCAAAAGTCCGCAAGGAGACCGGTAAATCCTTCCGCCGTGACGTTCGTCAGTCCCGCGCAGTCTGCCTTCACTAACGCCAGGCGTTCTTCCAAGGAAAAAAGCGGCGACTTCTTACTGCTTTCCGCGACCGCCACAATCACTTCGTCAAAAAGTACCGCCGCCCGCCGCACGATATCCAAGTGCCCCTGCGTCACCGGGTCAAACGTTCCGGGATACACCGCCCTCGTCATGCTGCCTCCGTCATCTGCGCCAGAAGGTAAAAAACGGCGCCCGCCTTTCCCCGGCGCACGCTGTGAAAACCTTCAGCCGTCAACCGATCTTCTGAGAATTCTTCCGGACTTTCCACGTACACGTACGCTCCGTAGGCAAGCCGCGCCCTCACCGCTCTGAGTGCCTTCGCCTGCAGTCCGGCGGCAAACGGGGGATCAATAAACACTAAGTCGTACGTTTGCGCCGTTCGGGAGAGAAACACAAACACGTCTTCGGCATAAACCGACACTTCGGTCGCCTTTAATTTCTTGACGGTTTCCCGAATCACCTCCGCACCGCGCCGGTTCATTTCCACCACGTCCGCAGCCGCCGCACCGCGACTGACTGCTTCAAGGCCCATCGCGCCGCTGCCCGCAAACATATCGAGCACCCGAAGCCCCTCCAAGGTGCCGCCGAAAAAGTGCATCAGCCAATCAAACACGGTCTCCCGCACCCGATCCGGCGTAGGACGAAGGCCTTCCCGATCGCCGACCGCAAGCGGCGTTCGCTTAAAGCGCCCGCCGACAATCCGAACGATCCCCCCGGAGCCCCGTCCGGTTGGTAAACTAACCGTCTTATTCGATTTTTTTCGCGAAGCTGCCGTGCCCGTCCGTTTTCGGTCTTCCGACCCACGGTTCGGTCGCCGTCCGCTCGCCCTTTTTTTCTGCTGATTTTCTGCCGCCATGGGTTTCTTTGCTCGTTTAAAAGAAGGGTTGCACCGCACCCGAGTCAATCTTGCCGGTCTCTTTTCCGGCGCCGTCGTCGATGAAGACTTTTTCGACGAATTGGAAACGTCCCTCATTGCCGCCGACATCGGCTACGAGCCGACGCGCCTTATCCTACAGCGTCTGAAGGATACTGTGAAACTGAACGGACTTAAAACTCCCGAAGAAGTCCGCCGGGCGCTCCGGGACGAAATCGTACGGATTCTGCTCCCGGCACAAAAACCTTTGGACGTCAACCGTGCCAAACCCTTCGTGATGATGATGGCGGGCGTAAACGGCGCGGGGAAGACCACCACCATTGGCAAAATCGCCAAGTGGCTTGCGTCCGACAACAAAACCGTCCTCCTTGCCGCCGCCGACACGTTCCGCGCCGCGGCCCGCGAGCAGCTTGCCGTCTGGGGCGAACGCAACCGTATCGACGTCGTGAGCCAAACGGGGGGCGACCCCGCCGCCGTCGCTTTTGACGCCGTATCCGCGGGAAATGCCCGTCATCTGGACGTCGTCATCACGGATACCGCGGGACGCCTTCCCACACAGACGAACCTCATGGAAGAATTAGGCCGCATCCGCCGCTCGCAGGCAAAGGCCCTGGAAGGCGCGCCGCACGAAGTGATTTTGGTCGTGGACGGTACCAACGGCCAGAATGCCCTCGCTCAGGTAAAAACCTTCGACGCCTTCGCACAGTTGACGGGCCTCATCGTCACGAAATTGGACGGTACCGCCAAGGGTGGTGTCCTGGTGGCCATCACCGCGTCCCGCGGCGACCGGCCGCTTCCCATCTACTTCGTGGGGGTCGGTGAAAAGATTGACGATCTGCAGCCCTTTAATGCCCGGGCCTTTGCCAATGCCCTGGTGGGAATTGACGAAGACTGAGGCCTATTGTCGCTTCCTCGTCATAAAACGAGACTAAAGTCGTTGCACCGGATATTGTGAGAGAGAAATTTCCATGGCAGAAAAAAAAGAGCCGCTTTTAGGCGCCGTCGACTTGGGCAGCAACAGCTTTCGCGTTGAAATCGGGCGACTCGTTGCCGGACGAATCCTGACGGAAAGCTATTGGAAGGAAACCGTGCGGCTTGCCGCGGGTTTTGATGACGAAGGGTATTTGACGCCTCAGGCGCAGCAACGCGCCTTGGAGGCGCTCGCACGCTTTAAGGAAAAGTTGGCGGGGGTCAACCCAAAATACATCCGTGCCGTGGGCACGCAGGCACTGCGCATTGCCAAAAATTCCGCCGAATTTCTCCCCAAGGCCGAAGCAGCCCTGGGACATCCCATTGAGATCATCGCCGGCCGCGAAGAAGCGCGTCTCGTTTTTGCAGGGTGTGCGCATACGCTGCCGCCTTCTCCGGAAAAGCGCCTCGTCGTCGACATCGGCGGTGCTTCAACGGAACTCATCATCGGTTCCGGCACTGAAGCGCACTGCTGTGAATCCTTCCACGTGGGCTGCGTCAATACGTCCGTCACGTTCTTTGAGGACGGCAAACTCACGGCCCGGGCCTTTAAGTCGGCGCAGCTTGCCGCTCAGGCCGAATTCGAAGAAGTCGCCCAGGAATTCGGCGCCCGCAACTGGGACGCCGCCTACGGGAGCGCCGGCACGATCGGCGCCGTCGCCGAAATCGGCCAATCACTTGGACTCACCAACTGCATCGTCACGCCGGCCCTTTTAAAGTACCTGCGGGAAATGCTGATCGGATTCGGCGACATCCGCCGCATCAAGATTGCGGGGCTCAAAGATGATCGCCGGGAAGTGATCGCCGGGGGCGTCGCCGTTCTCTCCGCCGTTTTTGAAACGTTCGGCATCAAGGAAATGCGGCCGGCTGCCGGCGCCCTGCGAGTCGGGCTGCTTTACAACATTCTGGGTCGGCGCGACCAACACGACACCCGAGATACGACCGTGGCCGCCGTTTTAAAACGCACCCACGTCGATCGGCTGCAGGCCGCGCGGGTCGCGGGGCTTGCCGACAAATTTTTCATCGAACTTTCGGACGGCGCACCTGAAACCGAATCCCGAAAAATTCTGCAGTGGGCGGCCTCCCTGCACGAAACCGGCAAAATGATCAGCCCCAGCGGCTACCATAAACACAGCAGCTACATTCTCAAAAACCTCGATCTCGCGGGCTTTTCCCGAGAAGATCAAACGACGATGGCCACCGTCGTTCTTGCGCAGCGCGGGAACCTAAAAAAAGTGGAAGAGGCACTCACGAACGCTAAACTCACCCGCATGATTGCGGCGATTCGGCTTGCTGTCATCTTTGCGCACGCCCGGCGCACCGTTCGGCTGCCGCAATGGCGGCTTTCGATGGCAAACCGCACGATCTGCCTTACGGTGGATAAGGCGTGGTTCGCAAGGCACCCCTTGACCGAATATCTTCTCACGGAAGAAGAAGGCGTGTGGGAACGGGTAGGATTCCGCTTCGCGTTGGAAAAACAGGATTTCCGCAACGCCTGAGAACCTTTTAACGAGACTTGTCGTGATACAGATTACCGATCCGATCGTTCAATTTGTCAACGTCGGCGTGGAGCTTGACGGTAAACCGCGTTTGTCGGGCATCTCTTTTGCCATCGCCCGCGGCGCCTTTGTGTACTTACACGGCCAAACGGGCTGCGGCAAGTCGCTCGTGTTAAAACTCATTGCAGGGCTCGCCACACCCACGACGGGTGAAGTCCGCGTCGCAGGCGACGCCGTCAACACGTTCAACGACCTGCAACGCCGTCAGCTGAGACGCTCTATCGGCATCATGAGCCAGGAAGGCCTGCTTTTAAAGGATCGAACGGTGTTTGAAAACGTCATGCTTCCGACGCTTGCCGCAAGCGAAAGCTACAAAGAAGCCAAACGCCGCGCCACCGAAGCGCTCACGCACTGCCATATTGCGGATCTTGCGGATTACCCACCGCAGGAATTATCCTACGGGCAACGTCAGATTGCGTGCCTTGCGCGCGCCGTCGTCAACAGTCCCAAACTGATTCTCGCCGACGAGCCGGCCGCGCACCTTGACATGGAAAACGCCCAGCAACTGATGAACCTCCTCGGGGACTTTTCGCTCCGAGGCGTCCCCGTTATCGTGGCGTCGCACTTAAACGTTCAGCCCGAAAACATTGCCGTAGATTCTTTGAAACTTACCCCCACCGGAGTCGAAGTATGCGATTGATGACCTCTCTGCGGTGGAATGCCGGTCAAACGTTCCGCGGACTCAAAAGTACCGGAAGCGACTTTGTAATGAGCGTCATGCTCGCCGGTCTCGCGCTGACGTTGCCTTTTTTCATTGCCTGCGTCTGGCTCTCCGTCGCGGATCTCTCGTTTTCCATGCCGAAAACGGAAGTGACGGTCTTTACAGAACGCACGGCAAGCCTCGCCTCCGTCAAAAAAATCCAGAGGAACATCAACGACCTCGCAGGCGTTGCTGAAACGCGGCTTCTCACCCGAGAAAAAGCGCTCGAACTCGTCAATCAGAACCTCGGCGTCAAAGACCGCGGCAACACCAACAACACGCTTCCCGACATTATCATCGTCACAGTCGGCTCCAACATGTCGTCCGCGGCCACCGCGGAACTCGACACCGCAATTAAGAAGATTCCCGGCGTCGTCTCCACGGCGTTTGACGCCGAATGGGCGGAGAACCTCTCGCGCTTTCAATCCGCCGCCTGGTCGGCCGCACTCATTCTGGGGGCCGTCATTCTGCTCCTGTGCGTTCTCGTCATCATGAGTTCCATCCGCATGACGACCCGTGCGCAAAACGAGGAAATTCGGGCCCTCAACACATTTGGAGCCGAAGTGGGTTTCATTGCCGCTCCTTACGGTTGGCGCGGCGCCATTACGTTGACGGCGGCCGCCTTAGTTTCAATCGGCATCAGTTGGTTGGGGGTCGGCATCCTCGCGCAGCCCGTCACGCAGTTTGCCGCGATTTACAACGTGAGCGTCACGCTCTCCCTGTTGCGCCCTGACTACCTCGTGATTTACGTCGTCGTCTGCGCCGTCTTGGGCTACGCGAGCGGTCTGTCCGCCGCATCGTCCGAAATTCGAAAAGTCCAGAACGAACAAACGTTCTGAGGTCGCTACAATCCTTTACGAATCCGCCGCCCGCCACGAAAACGGGCAGTGTAGGATGCGTTTTCCCTTCGTTTTCCGTTTTTAGATTTGCCCCGTGAAAACCTCTGACATTGACTCCCCGGATGTCCTTGACGAGGACGTCATTGATGCGCCCGAAACCCCGCGGCATTCAGGGGCTCTCGTCGTGCCGAAAAAAGGCCGGCGGTCAGTGATGCCCTACGAAAAGAAAACGCACCTCCCCGCCGTCATTGCGACGCCCCTCGGCGACTTGGACGCGTTTATCCGGGCCGCGAACGCAGCGCCCCTTCTTACCGCGGAAGAAGAGAAGAAATACGCCGTGGCGCTGCGGGACAAAGGCGACGTCAACGCCGCACAGGCGCTGGTCATCAGCCATCTGCGCCTCGTGATTTCGGTCGCCCGCGGGTATTTGGGCTACGGGCTCCCGCACGCCGACCTCATTCAGGAAGGCAACATCGGCCTCATGAAAGCCATCAAACACTTTGATCCGGATCGGGGAGTGCGGCTGATGACGTTTGCCGTACATTGGATCCGAGCCGAAATTCAGGACTACGTCGTCAAAAACTGGCGCCTCGTGAAACTTGCCACCACCAAGAATCAGCGCAAGCTCTTTTTTAACCTGCGCCAGATGAAGGAAAGCGACAAGGCGCTCACCTACGGCGAAGCCAAAAAAATCGCGGAAACACTAGAAGTGAAGCCTCAAGAAGTGCTCGACATGGAAGAGCGTATGACGGGGGGCGAAACGTCCATTGACGGACCGGTGAATGACGACGATGACAACCCCACATTTTCGCCCATTGACTGGCTCTCGCACGACGAAGACGGCCCGATGCATCAGATGGAAGCCCTCTCACGGGAAAAACTCTCTCGGGAAGGCCTCAAAAAAGCGTTGGACGCCTTGGATGAGCGTTCTCGGCGCGTCATTGAGGCCCGGTGGCTTAAGACGGACGCCGAAGACAATGCTGCGCCCGTGACACTGCAGGAACTGGCCGCCGAACTCGGAGTTTCCGCCGAACGTGTCCGTCAAATTGAAAAGAAGGCGCTTCTGACCATGCGTTCGGCCTTAGCCGGCGAACGCGACGCCATCATTGACTCTGATTAACCGTTGAAACTCACTATGTTCCACGTCGTTTTAGTGCATCCCGAAATTCCGCCCAACACGGGCAACATCATCCGCATGTGTGCCAACACCGGGTGCGACCTTCACCTTGTAAAGCCGCTGGGATTTGAAGTGGACGACAAACACCTCATCCGCGCCGGACTCGATTATCACGAGATGATGACGATGACGGTGTACGAAAATTGGGAAGACTTCATCACCCGTGCGGCACCTCAGCGCGAGCGGATGTTTGCGATGACGACGAAGGGATCCTCCGTTTTCTCCGCCATGACGTTTCAACCGGGAGATTGGTTCGTGTTCGGCAGCGAAGGCCACGGACTGCCCGACGCCGTGCGGGACGAGTTTCCAGTCTCGCAGCGCATCCGTCTCCCGATGCGTCCCGACAACCGCTCGCTTAACTTGAGCAACGCCGCCGCCATAACCGTCTTCGAGGCTTGGCGTCAAAACGGCTATGCGGGCGGCGTTTAAGACGCTTAAAGCGTCATCACCAAATTATCCCGGTGAATGAACTCGGGCTGCGTGCAGTAACCCAGCACCGGTTCTATGTCTTCGGTATGCCTCCCCTTGATGAGCTGGATTTCTGAGGACGAATAGTTAGCAAGGCCGCGCGCGATTTCACGACCGTCCGGCGCACAGCACGCCACGACTTCTCCGCGGACGAATTCCCCTGCCACGGATTTAATCCCCACGGGCAGGAGACTCGTCTTCCGGGCTATGAGCGCGTCGGCGGCGCCTTCGTCCAACACGACTTTCCCCACGCAGCGCAGATGATCCGCAAGCCACTGATTGCGGGCGTGCATGGGATCGTGCGTCGCCTTGAGTTCGGTGCCGATGTGTTCGCCCTGCGCCATGCGGACCAATACGTTCTCTTCGCGCCCCCAGGCAATGACGGTGTGCGCCCCGGAACGGGCGGCGCGTTTGGCGGCGAGAATCTTCGTAATCATTCCGCCCTTACTCATGACGGTGGCAGCCCCTCCGGCCATCTTTTCGAGAGCCGGGTCTCCGGCTTCCGCGTCCGCGACAAAGCGGGCCGCCGGATCCTTTCGGGGGTCGGCGGTGTAAAGCCCCTTCTGGTCGGTGAGAATCACGAGCGCGTCGGCTTCCACGAGATTCGTGACGAGCGCCCCCAAGGTGTCGTTGTCCCCGACCTTGATTTCGTCCGTGACGACCGTGTCGTTTTCGTTGATGATGGGAAGAACGCCGAGACTTAAAAGTTCAATCAACGTATCCCGGGCATTGAGATAACGCTCGCGATCGGCCAAGTCCGCATGTGTCAAAAGAATTTGTGCCGTCCCGATTTTGTGTTCGGCAAAACACATTTCGTAAGCCTGTGCAAGCTTCATCTGCCCCACGGCGGCGGCCGCCTGCAGTTCGCAGAGTTTCTTGGGGCGCGTCGTCCACCCCAAACGCCGGATGCCTTCGACGATAGCACCGGAGCTCACGAAAACCACTTCCTTACCGAGGGCTCTCAGCGCCGCAATCTGTTCCGCCCACCGGGCGATGGCACCGAAATCAACGCCGCGGCCTTCGTTAGTGACGAGGGCGCTCCCCACCTTCACCACAACGCGTCGTGCGTCTTTCAAAAGGGAAACCGGAGATGCTGCCGTCGTCATTTTCTGCCTCTTCAGGGTTATTCCGAAGCTGCCGACATATCGACTTCTTCGTGCGCCGTTTCAATCGCCGCTTTTTCTTCGGCAAGACGGCGATTGAGTTCTTCTTCGCGCTTCAGTTTATCGAGTTCCGCCGCGATGGCCTTCACGAGGTCGGCCGTCCCTTCGCGGGTCGCAGCCGACATCACGAAGAAAGGCCGTCCGTCGGAAGCCAACGCCTGACGGTACTTTTCTATGAGCGCCGGACGTTCGTCTTCGTGCACAAGATCGATTTTATTGAGCACAATCCAACGGGGCTTCTGCGCGAGTTCTTCGTCAAACTTCGCAAGTTCCCGCGTCAAGGCCTGGGCTTCGGCCACGGGATCCGTTCCTTCGGGATCAAGGGGCGCACAGTCAATGACGTGCAGGAGCAAATTCGTGCGGGACAAGTGACGCAGGAACTGGAACCCGAGCCCCGCGCCTTCGCTTGCACCTTCGATCAAACCTGGAATATCGGCGATCACAAAACTCTGTTCTGCTCCCACGCGCACCACGCCCAAGTGCGGGTGCAGGGTCGTGAAGGGGTAGTCCGCAATCTTCGGACGGGCGTTGGAAACGGCCGTAATGAAGGTGGACTTACCGGCGTTTGGCATCCCGAGAAGCCCCACGTCCGCCAGGACTTTGAGTTCCAGCTGCAACTCACGGTATTCGCCCTCTTCACCGGGCGTCGCCTGACGCGGCGCCCGATTCGTACTCGTCTTAAAGTGCAGGTTTCCTAAGCCGCCGCGGCCGCCCTTCGCCAACAGCTTCTTGTCGCCGTGATGCGTCAGATCCGCCACCGTCACGCCGGTCGCCATATCCACGATCTGAGTCCCCACGGGCATCCGGAGCACCACGTCGTTGCCGCCCGCACCGAAACAATCCGCACCGCGGCCGTTTTCACCGTTGGGCGCAAAGAATTTCTTCGTGAAGCGATAGTCCACGAGCGTATTGATGTTCTGATCGGCTACCGCATAAATGCTGCCGCCGCGACCGCCGTCGCCGCCGTCGGGACCGCCCTTCGGAATGAATTTTTCCCGGCGAAAGCTCGCAGCGCCGTTGCCGCCTTTACCGGCCTGCACTTCAATGCGGGCCTCGTCGATAAATTTCATTTGTCTCACTCCTCAGCTCGGACGGTTTCGTTTAGGAAAACGACATTCTCTTTTCCGTGTGCTGAAGCTGAAAATATTAATCTAAAAAACGAAAAAAGCTCCGAAGGGAATCTCAGTCCCGCCGGAGCCTTTTCTTATTCAGTGAACGGTGTCGGAAAACCGATTAGCCGGCAACCGGCACAACCTTCACGAACTGGTGATTGCGCGGGCCCTTCACTTCAAAGGCCACCGTGCCGTCAACCAAAGCGAACAGCGTGTGGTCGCGGCCCATGCCGACATGATCGCCGGCGTGGAACACGGTGCCGCGCTGACGGACGATGATGCCGCCGGCGTTCACAAACGCGTTGCCGAAAACCTTTACACCAAGGCGCTTAGCCTGAGAATCACGACCGTTGCGGGTAGAGCCGCCGCCCTTCTTATGTGCCATTTTTGTTTCTTCCTAAAAACGTGCTTCAAAAATTAAGCGTTGATCGCTTCAATCTTGAGTTCGGTGTAGTTCTGACGATGACCGCCGCTCTTCATGGAGTGCTTGCGGCGACGGAACTTGAAGATACGAACCTTGTCGCTGCGGCCGTGAGAAAGCACGGTGGCCTTGACGGAGGCGCCTTCAACCACGGGCTTGCCCGCCTTGATGGAGCCGTCTTCAGCGGCAACGAGAAGAACGTCGTTCAGGGTCACTTCGGAGCCGGCTTCGGCTTCGAGGGTTTCAACCTTGACGGTGTCGCCAACGGCAACGCGATACTGCTTGCCGCCGGTACGGATGATTGCGTACATGAAAAATTAACCTCGCCCGTTTCGCTCCCGAACTGAATCGGTTGACGAAACCTTTTTATATTAAAGGGAAATCAGTCTGAAAAATCAGTGCGGTAAAACCGTCGTCCCTTTCAGCTGACACTCTTTCACTTGCGTGGAAAAGACGATGATTATGACACAGTAAAACGACCGTGTCAACGATTTTTCCAACAAAAATCAAACACCGCCGTTCACAAAAACGCTCTTCCAGCGGACGAATTCCGAGAGCCCCGCCACACCGCTTTCGTAGCCCAGTCCGCTCGCCTTAAAGCCGCCGAACGGCGCCTTCACGTCGCGAGGCGCATTGTTCACGAACACGTTGCCGGCATCAATCTCGTCGGCGATCCTCCGGGCGGCGTCTTCGGGACCGAACACCCCGGAACTCAACCCGTAGGGCGTGTCGTTTGCGAGCTTTACCGCCTCTTCTTCCGTACGGTAGGTGAAAACCGACAACACAGGCCCGAAAATCTCTTCCCGCGCAATCCGCATACCAGGGGCGACGTTCATAAAAATCGTGGGGGCAATATAAAACCCTGAGGTCGGATCTTCCTCCGGTACCCGTCCGATGAAAAGTTCCGCCCCTTCTTCAACCCCGGAACGAATGTAGTCCGCGACTTTTTCATACTGTCGGCGCGACACCACAGGACCGATCACCGCACCTTCCCTTAACGGAGCTCCGATCGGAAATTCCTTAATAATCCGCTTAAAGACGACTTTCACCATTTCCGTCATGGATTCGTGAATGAGGAGCCTCGACTGTGCCGTACAGGTTTGTCCGGCATTTAAAAAGACGGATTTAAAGAGCGTTCGGCAGGCGTCATCGTAAGACGGCATTCCGGGAAGCCAAATGCAGGGGGATTTTCCGCCCAATTCGAGTGATACCTTTTTTAACGCTGCGCCGGCCTTGGCCGCAATTTCCCGTCCGACGGCCGTCGAACCCGTAAAAGACACCATCGCAAGCGCCGGGTGCGTAATGAGTGAATTCCCATACGAGCGGGCCGAACCCGAAATCAAATTAAAGACGCCCGCCGGAATTCCGGCTTCTTCGGCCGCCTCCGCCAACACAAAGGCCGACAAGGGCGCCTGGCTGCTCGGCTTCAGAACCACCGTGTTTCCCATCAACAGGGCTGGAATCACCTTCTGAATAATCTGCCCCAGGGGGTAGTTCCACGGCGTAATACAGCTCACCACCCCCACGGGTTCCATACGAACATAGGCGCCGGTGAGTTTTCCCTGAAATCCCATTTCATGGGCACATTCGCAATACGCCTTAATGCGTCCGATCTGATAAAGACCGTGCTTCTTATAAGAGTATTCCCAAGGGGTTCCGAGTTCTTGAACTTCCAGTTCCCCGATCATTTCCGCACGCTTCGTGAGCGCTTCGGCCCATTTCGTCATGAGCGCAATACGTTCTTCAAGCGTCGTTTCCTTCCAGGCAGGAAACGCCCGACGGGCTGCCTCTGCCGCTTCTGCAGCGTCCTTGGAATCTCCCGCCGGGATTTCCGCAAAAGGTTGCATCGTGGCGGGGTTCACCACAGCAATCGTCGCCTCAGAATGTGAATCCACCCAGCGGCCGTCAATGTAATGTCGGGAAAAATTCATAAGGGCCACCCTCAATAAAAACGGAGATCACAACTACACGCCTTCGTACGTAAGAAGACGCTGACAAAGAGTGGTCTTTCCTGTGTCGGGTTATTAAACCTGATTTATTTCAGACCGTCAAGATAACCGTCTCCCCACGCTGTCCGGCGGTTGATTTTCTCCCTAACCAACTTTAGTTTTTGTCAACTTTCATAGAAATGCCACGAGGAAACTTGCGACTTTAGTCGTGAGAGGAATCGCGGCAAAATTTGGATTTTGGAAGGGGCTTCGCAGTTTCCACCGAATGATCGGTATGATGTGATTCGTGAAGGGAACATTGTTGAACCCCGGGGAATACATTGAAAGGACTGAACACATCCAAGGACGCTGGTAAGCTGGTTAAGTTGACGAAACTTAACCGGACGGTCTGTGTTCGTCTGTTGGTCAACCCTGAGGATTCTGTCAAATTGTCAGAAACCCATGCGCTCTATCGGGATGCCTGTAATTTCGTCGTGCCCATCGTTTGCAAAAACAAAGAACTTCGTTTGTGGCAGCGATTCTCCTTGCACCATGCGGCCTATCCGCAAATCCGCGAGATATTCCCTGCGTTGGGGGCACAACTGGCATGCAACGTGATTCGGTCGGTTTCGTCGGCCTATAAGACGGAACTGGCGAATCACCCGCTACAGTTGAAACAGTCAGAACTCAAGGTGATCCGTTTTAAGAATCCTTCGGTGCATCTCGATAAAAATACAATCACGTACCGTGACAACGGTACAGTCAGTCTCTACACCCTCAAAGGACGGGTGGAAGCGACGTTGGCACCGGGGGATCGCCAGCTTTTGTTGCTCGCATCCGGTAAACGCAAAGAAAGCAATCTTGTGTTGCACCGCAGTTACGGGAAACGCCCGGACTTTTGGGAACTGCACATTACTGTCGAAAACGATGTTCAGCCCGTTTCTCCCGCAGAGCTTCAGACAAAAGAAGTGATGATGGGGGTTGATGTAGGAGAAAATAATATGGCTG
>OIWS01000066.1_pt1 | contig 138179 bp, 98 predicted proteins | sample 1587611 | NCBI WGS metagenome assembly OIWS01 (sample SAMEA3888919, study PRJEB22519) | human gut metagenome | biome: human gut; feature: human-associated habitat; material: faeces | place: Denmark | collected 2010 | reverse complement strand
GCCTTGACCCATACCTGCGGTTTGTTTTCCTTACCGGAATCAACAAATTTGCACAACTCAGCATTTTCAGTGAGTTGAACAATCTCCAGAACATATCCATGATGCCGGAATACTCTGCATTGTGCGGAATCTCGCAGACAGAGTTGGAAAACAATATGCAGAATGAAGTTCAGGCACTTGCCGACAAACAGAAAGTGAGCTATGGGGATGCACTTGCATTGCTGAAAGCAAATTACGACGGCTATCATTTCTGCGAAGAGTCAGAGGATATCTATAATCCGTTCAGCCTCATCAAGTCATTGAATGAAAAGCGTTTCGGCAGTTATTGGTTCGACACCGGCACCCCGACTTATCTCATCGAAAGACTTCGGAAAAACCCTATCGACGAAACTACATTGGACAATATCCCGCTCGTCCCGCAATCGGATTTCGACGTCTCGCCGGAGATTTCGGAGAATTCATTGCCAATGCTTTACCAGACCGGTTATCTGACCATCAAGTCATACGACGAGAGGATGCAGCTCTATACGCTCGGATATCCGAACAAGGAAGTCAAGATCGGCTTCACGAGAGGACTTTTGGGAGAGTACCCCAGCAAGACCGGCACCGCATCGGGATTTGTGGCACATTTCTATGCCGCAATGGATTCCCAGGACATTGACCTGGCTATGGAGAAACTGCAGGCGTACCTTGCCGGAATACCGAACGACCTGGAAAACAAGACAGAAAAGCATTATCAGACAATTATTTATCTGATTTTCTCGCTGCTTGGCTTCTACATCCGCACGGAAGTAAAATCCGCCATAGGCAGGGCTGACGCAGTCTGCTACACCGATAATTGCATCTACGTTTTCGAATTCAAGGTGGATGGCTCGGCTGAAGACGCGCTCAAGCAGATTGACAACAAGGGCTACATGCTTCCTTATAAATTCGAGGAAGGCAAGAACCTCGTCAAGGTCGGCGTGAACATTTCCTCTCAGACCCGCACCGTCGAGAAGTGGATCGCGAGGTGATTTCATTTTGGTGTGGAGCGTAAATTGCAGACTATCAGATGATTAACCGAAATCAGAGTCGTGAAAACCGCAACTCTGAAAATAGTTAATGCGTTAATATTTAGGTAGTTGCGCTCCACGCCCCACCTAACCACCTATAGTTCAACTCGGCAAACTATTATCAGGCCTATACAATCGGCAAACTATTATCAGGACCATCCACCTCCTGTATCGCAAAACTTTCTTAATTTTGTAAAGGCGAACACACAAATATCTATGTTAAAGTCATTGATAGACAATGGATTGTACAAAAACGAACCATTTACGTATAAATGTGGTCCCTATGTTGTCCGGCGATATCCTATTTTTGCCGTCGGATTTAAAACCACATAATCTTTATGAAGGCAATAACTTTTGTTCTATCATTTTTTCTTCTTCTGGTTTCTGACATGGCTGTCGGCAGCGACAATGTATATAATATGGTAAAGCCCGACAAGGGAAACGCCAGGGCACGTGAACTCGTGTCGAAAATGACACTGGAAGAAAAGTGTGATTATATAGGTGCCGTTACTTCTTTCGTCATGAGGAGCGTGGACAGGTTGGGCATACCTCAGATCCGTATGGCGGACGGCCCACAGGGCATACGCAACAATACTGTCAGCACTCTTTATCCGTCCGGAATACTCACCGCCGCTACGTGGAACAGGGATTTGGCAGAAAAACTCGGTCATGGTCTGGGCAAAGACGCCAAGGCCAGGGGAGTGGCCATACTTCTCGGACCGGGCGTGAACATCTACCGGGCTCCGATGAACGGCAGGAATTTCGAATATTTCGGCGAGGACCCGTATCTGGCCTCTGAAATCGCGGAACATTATATAGAAGGTGTACAGGCGGAAGGCGTTATCGCCACCGTCAAGCATTTTGCGGCCAACAATCAGGAATGGAGCCGCCATCATGCAAGTTCCGACGTGGATGAGAGGACGCTTCATGAAATATATTTCCCGGCATTCAGGAAAGCAGTCGAAAAGGCTCATGTCGGAGCCGTCATGACCAGCTACAATCCGGTTTTCGGCGTTCATGCATCGGAAAATGCTTATATGAATGTGGAGGTCCTCCGCAACATGTGGGGCTTCGACGGCATTCTCATGTCCGACTGGACTTCCGTATATTCCACATCCGGAGCCGTGAACGGCGGTCTTGACCTGGAATGCCCCAAGGGCGTGTATTTTACCAAAGAAAGGATCATGCCTCTCATAAAATCCGGCGTCATTTCGGAGGAAACCATTGACAGGAAGGTATATAACATATTGTCGACATTGGACAGGTTCGGGCTTCTGGACAAGCCGGTGCTGGACGAAAGCATTGAAAAGGATAATCCTGAAAATGCGGCTACGGCATTGGAACTTGCGCGCGAGGGTATTGTGATGCTGGAGAACAGGGGCGGCGAGCTTCCTTACGGCAAGCGTGAGCGTGTGCTGGTCATGGGGCCGAACGCTTGTGTGACGACGACCGGCGGCGGCAGCGGATTCGTGACGCCTTTCCATACGGTAACGGTGGCGGACGGTATCAAGAAGCAGTTCGGCGAGAAATATGTGCAGGTGCTTTCGGATGATGACCTGTATGCCGACATTTCTTCCGACATCGTGGCGTCCAAGGATGGAAAAACCAACGGCTTCAGGGCCGAATACTATGATAACAAGACATTTGACGGCAAGCCGACAGTCGTGAGGACTGATGCTGCCGTGGATTTCAACTGGGGAAGGAAATCTCCTGCCGAGGGTATCCCGGAAGATGGTTTTTCGGTACGCTGGGAGGGAACTTACACTGCCCCGGAGAGTGGAAAACTTCGTTTTTTGATGTCCGGAGACGATGGCTACAGGCTGTTTGTCGATGACAAAATTGTCGCAGGGGACTGGGGTAACCATTCATTGTCCTCCAGAACGGCATTCTTCGACGTGAAGAAAGGTCAGGACTATACGATCCGCTTCGAGTTTTTCGATAACGCCTCCGATGCAATCGCGAAGCTCAAGATCGGCATGTTCAATGAATCTGCGTTCAATGCTGCCGTAGCCAAGGCCGGACGAGTCCTCTACTGCGGAGGGTTCAACAGCAATATCGAGGGCGAAGGCTTCGACAGGCCGTTCGAACTGCCTCAGGAACAAAGGTCAATGATTTCCCGACTGACGGAGGCGCACTCTCATGTCACGGTGGTTCTCAATGCCGGTGGAGGCGTGGATTTCAACGGCTGGAGCGAAGGTGTGGAAGCTGTGCTCTATGCGTGGTATGCAGGCCAGGAAGGCGGTACAGCCGTTGCTGACATTGTCAGCGGCAAGATTTCTCCAAGCGGCAAGCTCCCTATTTCCATAGAAGACAAATGGACTGACAATCCTGTACATGATTCATATTATGACAATACTCCTGTGAAGACTCAGAATACACCGTTCAAGAGAATTGAATATCGAGAGGGGATATTCTGCGGCTACAGGGGATATGACAGAAGCGGCATCGCGCCGAGATATCCGTTCGGTTACGGCCTTTCCTACACCTCTTTCGAGTACTCCGACATGAATGTGGAAAAGCTGTCTGCCGACAGCGTGAAAGTTTCGTTCACCGTTGCCAATACCGGCCGGGTCGGAGCGTCCGAAATCGCCCAGGTTTATGTCAATGACAAGATTTCTTCAGTTGCGAGACCGGTGAAGGAACTCAAAGACTACGGGAAAGTCCATATTCCGGCAGGCAAGTCTGTCCGCATGACTTTCGTTCTGGGTCCTGACGCATTCTCGTTCTATGATGTGAAATCCAGATCTTTCATCATTGAACCTGGTGAATTCGAGATACTTGCAGGACCTTCATCCGCGGAGCTGCCTCTTCGTGCAGCGGTCATGATGGGCGCTCCTGAATATGAGGTGGTGAACATTGCGCCGGACACCGTGTCCGTCATCAAGAACCCGCTTAACGGCTGGGTGATGTATATGGGAAGGAATTGGGACGCAGATTTCGGCAAGGTGTTCCGTTATGACGAGTTCCCTGCCGATGTTCCGGGTGGAAAAGTCAGAGTGTCAGACTATTGCGGGACAGCTTATATCCGCACCAGCTGGGCTTCCATGGAACCGGAGGAAGGAAAATATTTCTGGAATGATCCTGATTCCCATCTGTACAGACTTTTGGCTGAAGTGAGAAACAGAGGCATGCGTCTGGCTTTCCGTATCGTCGTGGACGGACGTGACCAGGGACAGAATACCCCTCAGTTCGTAATCGACGCCGGCGCCAAGTGCTTTGCCAGCAAATTGGGAAACAAGGAGGTATATACCCCTTATCCTGACGATCCGGTGTTTCAGGAAAAGTATGCCGCTTTCATCAAGGCTTTCGCGGCCAGGTACAATTCATCTGATGAAGTGGATTTCATAGATGCCTACGGATTGGGAAAATGGGGCGAAGCCCATTCCATGAAATATATCGACGGGAAGGACAAGATTCCCGTATATGAATGGATTACAGACCTTTATTCGACGAACTTTACAAATGTTCCTCTGCTGATGAACTATCACAGGGTGCTTGCGGAAGAGACCGTGAACGGATGGGAAGACGAACCGAATCCGGATTCCGAGGGAATGCTCGAAAGTGCAATCCGCAAAGGATACAGCCTTCGTCATGATGCTTTCGGGATGACGGGATATTACAAGGAATGGGAAAAGGCTTTCGCCGCCAAGTGGAACTTCAAGGTCCCTATCATACTGGAAGGCGGATGGATTACAGGAGCGCATCATCGCTACTGGATAGATCCGAGCGGAAAATATCATGAGGGACATCCTGAGGAGGTCCGCAGGGCTGAAATGGAAGCCGGAGAAGAGGCGCATGTGAACATGATGGATTTCAGGGTCGGCAATGAAACCGAGACATGGTTCCGGAATATGGACCTTGTGCAAAGGTTCATCCGTCACGGCGGCTACAGGCTCTGTCCCGTGCAGGTGATGTTCCCGAAGAAAGCGGAATCCGGGGAAACATTGACATTGACCCATACTTGGGAAAATCTCGGTTGGGGCTATTGCCCGAACAATATCCGTCAGTGGAATTTCAGGTACAAGCCTTCTTTCGCATTGATCGACGGTAACGGCAAGGTGGTGAAGACGTTCGTGGATCCGAAGGCGGAACCTTCGGACTGGAGACAGGGCAAGCCGGTGAGCTATACCATGGAAGTCGTGCTCAATGATATCCCTTCCGGAACGTATACTTGGGCAGTTTCGATAGCCGATACCCGGAAAAATGATGTCCCGGGCCTGAATATGGCAGTCGATGCCGCATCCCTTACAGCTGACGGCTGGCTTAAAGTCGGGAAAATTACAGTGAAATAATATGTTTAATAATTAATAACAAAACTATTTTCGATTATGATCAAAGCAATCAGAACTGCCTTCATGACAGTGGCACTCAGTTTTGTTACGGCGATGTCTTTCAACGCATCAGCCCAGAATACGAACGTGAGAGTCAGCGGAAATGTCGTAGATGAAAGCGGTACCCCATTGTCCGGAGTAGTCGTTTATGTGAAGAGTGGCAACACCAAGGATGCCACTGTCACTGACGGAAACGGAGCTTATAGCATCGGTGCATCTTCAGCATCGTCACTCGTTTACTCTTGCCTCGGCTACAAGGAGCAGGAGATCCTGGTTGGCAGCCAGTCTGTCATCAATGTGAAACTCGTCCTTGATTCCTTCAATCTGGACGATGCCGTGGTAATCGGTTACGGTTCCCAGAAGATGAAGGACCTCACCGGAGGCCTTTCCGTCGTGAACCGCGAGGCCCTCGAAATGGTGTCTACCGGCAACCTCATGGACCGCATTTCCGGCCAGGTGGCAGGTCTTACCGTCACCACTTCAAGTGAGGCTCCGGGTTCCAACCAGTCGCTTCTTATCCGTGGTCAGAACTCATTGTCAGCTACCAACAGCCCTCTCATTGTCCTGGACGGCATTCCTTACGAGGGCGGACTTGCCGACATTGACCCTGATATCGTCGAGAGCATGACTGTCCTGAAGGACGCTTCTTCTGTAGCAATCTATGGATCAAGAGGTTCCAACGGTGTCATCCTCATCCAGACCAAGAAGGGAAAGGAGGGTACGATGAGCGTTACCTACAAGACCAGACTCAGCATTGCGCAGCCTATGCAGCGGATCCAGGTCATGGGCCCGCAGGAATTCATAAGGTTCAAGCAGGACATGGGCCGTCTCGGAACCAAACAGCTTACCGGTGAAGACCTCGACCCTATCGCAGGCCAGGTCATCAGCGCGTCAGAGAAGCAGAATTACGCTCTCGGCATCACCAATGACTGGCAGGACTATGTGTTCCGCACTGCCTTCAACATGGACCATCAGCTGACCTTCTCGGGCGGTACTGAGAAGACCCAGTACATGGCTGCGGTTTCATATCTGCATAACCCTGGAGTCGTATACAACTCCAACTATAACCGTGTCAGCGTATATGCAAGCATAAACCAGATACTTAACAACTGGCTTACCGTAGGACTTACCACACAGTTCGTGAACCGTGAGTCTGGCGGTGTCACCCCTAATCTCGAACATGCCATCAAGCAGTCTCCATACGGTATCTACAAGGATGAGACGGGTGCATACTACGAGGAGCCGATGGACTACAGCAACCTCCCGAACCCTATGAAGGATGTCAATGCTGACCAGAAGAATACCGGCAGGAATGTCCTCGTAAACGGCTATGTCGAGGTCAAGTTCCCTGTAAAAGGCCTTTCTTTCAAGTCCCAGCTCGGATACAACTACCGCAATAACTTCACCGGCACATACTACGGACGCAATACCGTTACCGGCAAGAAGGTCGACGGCAAGGCTTCCATCAGCAACAGCCATACCACCGACTATACCTGGGAGAACATCCTCAAGTACGACAGGGATTTCGGCAAGCACCACTTCGACGCTACCGGCTTGTTCTCAATGCAGGAGAAATCCAATGTTTCCGCATCGCAGAACGGCGAATGCTTCGTGAACGATGATTCAAGCTTCTACAAGATGGACGGAGCTGAAAACAAAGTAACCATCGGCTCAGGTTTCTGGAAGGAGAACATGATGTCATACATGCTTCGTCTCAACTACGGTTATGCGGGCAAGTACCTCGTGACATTGACCGGACGCGCTGACGGCGCATCAGTTTTCGGAGCCAACAACAAGTACGGATTCTTCCCGTCTGCCGCTGTGGCATGGAACATTTCCGAGGAAAACTTCATCAAGGACAAAACAGACAAGGTGGACATGCTCAAAGTCCGTCTGTCCTATGGTGCGAACGGAAACAACGCGATTTCCAGATATCAGACCCTTGACCGCCTTTACGCTACGAACGGCGTGAAGTATATCTACGGCGACGGTTCTACTGCAGTGAACTCTGCATACCTTCCTTCAGACGGTATCGGCAACCCGAACCTCAAATGGGAGACTACCTATACCGCCAACCTCGGTATCGACTTCCTCTTCTTCCGCGGAAGACTCGGCGGATCAGTGGACATGTACATTTCCAACACCAAGGACCTGCTGATGACCCGTACCGTGCCTATCATGAACGGCTACAAGAAAATATGGGACAATATCGGCGAGACCCAGAACAAAGGTATTGAGCTGACATTGAATACCGTGAACATCAGAAAGTCGAACTTTACATGGAATACCGACCTCAGCTTCTTCCTGAACAGGGACAAGATCGTGGAACTCCGTGGTGACGGCAAGGATGACGTGAACAACAAATGGTTCATCGGCAAGCCTCTCTCCGTGTACTATGACTACAAGATAGTAGGCCTCTGGCAGGATGGTGACGAGTTCTCGTTCACCGATGCGGAGGGCAATACCAAGGTGCACCAGACAGGTGCCCAGCCGGGTGACGCCAAACTTTACGACGCTGACGGCGACGGTGTCATCTCTACCGACGACCGCGTGATCATCGGCAGCACAAGGCCAAGTTTCACAATGTCAATGGGCAACAGGTTCCAGTACAAGGATTTCTATTTCTCATTCCTGCTGAACGGCAAGTTCGGCACATGGATGAGCGACAATGTCGCCAACATCGGCTCCTGGTCATTCGGTTCCGGAAACTATATCCATGGCGCCAAATATTGGACTCCTGAGACTCCGGATGCGGAATATACGTCTCCCGGTTATGTGAACAGGTTCAGCCACGGTTTCTACAAGAAGATGAGCTACGTCACACTCAAGAACGTGACCCTCGGTTACAGAATCCCTAAGAAGGCCGTACAGAAGGCACACTTGAGCGCAGTTGATGTCAATGTCAGCGTGAACAATGTAGGTGCAATCTCCAACATGCGTCAGATGCTCAACTATGACAATACATGGTTCGCATCATTCCCTACAGCGCGCTCTTATATGCTTGGACTTACAATTACATTCTAATTATCAGAAGAAACATGAAAAAGAATATATTCAAGACAGGTCTCATGGTCATTGCGATGGCAGCCGCAGCATCATGCAGCGGATACCTTGACGAGGATCTCAAGAGCTCGCTCGCACCTGACAATACATACACCAGCTCGATGGGCTTCGAGACCGGCTGCAACGGACTGTACTCCATCGCCCGTTCAGAATACAATACCTGGGGAGAGAACGGTGCCTACATGCATGGCGCGGCCTGCGCATACGAGGCGCTCCAGATCGCTACCGACATCGTGGACCAGAACGGTGCCAAGGACGGTTCGCTTACTCCTTTCGCCGACCTTACATTGACGGCGGCCACCAAGTTCGTGGGCTCTTATTGGAACTGGGCATACAACCTCATTGCTTCTGCCAATGAAATCATGATCTATGCGGACAAGAATACCAACTGGGATTATCCTGAGGACAAGCAGATTGCAATCGCTACGGCCAGATTCTTCAGGGCATACGCCTACAGGACTCTCGTATATCTTTACGGAGACGTTCCATGGGTGGAGACCATCGAAAATCCGTTCAAGCTCTCATTTACCAGAACACCGAAGGTGGAAGTCCTGGGCCATATCATCGACGACTTCACATTTGCAGCGGAAAATCTTCCGACTGATCCTGACAAGGTGAAGACCGGAAAGCTTACATGCTGGGCTGCATACCATCTCCTCAGCGAGATGTACAACTTCCGCGGACATCTTACCAAGGACAAAGCGAATTTCGAAGAAGCAGCCAAATGTGCTCTCAAAGTCATTGACAGCAAATATTTTGCATTGAATACCGCCCGTTTCGGCGCAAGCAAGAACGAGAAGGGTGACGCGTTCAGCGACATGTTTCAGGAGAACAACCAGAACCGCACGAGCGGCAATACCGAGAGCATCTGGGTAATGCAGTTCGAATATCAGACCGTCGGCGGCGGTACCAATTCCGACGACTGGACACGCCGTGCATGGAACCCTCAGTATTTCGCAATCAACGGCTTCGCCCTTGCCGATTCTCTCGGAGGACGCGGACTTGCACAGATTTCCCCTATGAAATGGTGGATCGGTACGAAAAATACCAGTGCCACACAGGTATCCGGCGCCAAGGAAGGAGGTATCTTCGAGGATGGCGACATGCGTAACTCGAAATACAATATCAAGAGAGACTGGTATTACAACAATCCTCTGGTTCCTGCTTCGCTCGGCAAGAAGAGTGAAATTACCGACAAGACATGGGCTACCGGCCAGCTTTTCCCTGCACTTACCAAATTCTTCTTCGGAAAGTCTGACAACCTCCAGCTTACAGGTTCCTACAAGGACCGTATGAAGTGTCGTCTGGGTGAAACATATCTCCATCTTGCAGAGGCTTATCTCGGAATGGGCGACGCCGCAAAGGCTGCGGAAGCATTGAACGTAATCAGGAAGAGAGCCAAGGTCAGAAATCTGGAAGCTTCTGAAGTTACTGTGGATGAGCTTCTTGACGAGCGTATCCGCGAGATGGTAGGCGAGGAAAGCCGTAAGTTTACTCTCGTGAGGATGGGTGCGGACGTATATGTGAACCGTGTGAAGAAGTACAATCCTTCCATTGCGGACCAGATCGACGAGCACTTCGCTCTTTGGCCGGTTCCACAGGAAATCCGAGATGCCAACAGAGGCAGCGAGTTCCCGCAGAACCCGGGATATGGTGAATAATTGAACATTTAAAATTGATAACTTTATGAAATATATGAATAAGGCATTGTCAATGCTTGCCGCTGCGGCAACAGTCATGTCCTGCCAGTGGGATCCGGCTGACCATGATGTCGCACCCGTAGAGGAAAAACTGACACTTTCGGCATCGTCTGAGAATGTCGTGCTTCTGGAGGAAAACCTGAAGAAAGATGCGGTTACATTCAGCTGGACTGAAGCCAGGGATATGGGCGAAGACTATATGATTTCATACGAGACCAAGCTTGATGTCCTCGGAAACAACTTCGGCTCCAAGACAGTAATCAGGACAGATATGGACCCGGGCGAGTTCAGCCAGAGCTTTACCGTGGAACAGCTCAACACGTGGGCTACGGAAAGATGGGGACTGCCTGTAAACAAGCAGTTTACACTTGAATATCGCGTAGTTGCACAGTGGGAAGGCGGTTCTACTTTCGAAATGCCTGAGGTACGTACCATGCAGGTGGTCGTCACCCCTATCAAGGTGACGGTGTTCGATGCGGACAAGATGTTCGTAGGCGGCACGGCCGTAGAAGAGGAGGAAATCTCCAGGACGCTTGAAAACGAGTTCCAGTTCGCATGGCATGGCGACCTTACCATCGGTGACCTCCAGATTCCTGTGGAGTATGAGGGCGTAAGATATTACATCGCACCTAAGGACGGCAAGACAGCGCTCCAGGACGGCAAGACCGTCGACATCACCATGCAGGAAGAGCCTTTCGCATGGGACATCACATCTGCCGGAAAGTACCGCGTGGTCGTGGATATGAAGACCGCCAAGGCGACCATCTATTCGCCGGCTACCGACCTCAAGCCGTTCACCGTATCATGGTATCCTAATCTTAAAACGCCTCAGGATGGAGATAACGGACATGCTTATATAACTACAACTGTGGATAAACTTTATGGTCGTGGAGAATCTGTGGGGTGGTCTGCAGCGGGTAAAGACCTGAAATGTAAAGTGTCGCTGGCGGATCCTCAGATTCTTGTCTACACCGGTGGAGTCCTTGGTTCGGGACGTACGGATTTCGCTATTATTTCCAATCTTAAAGTGGAAGGGTACAATAAAGGCGACGCATATACCGTAAACAACTCATACGTATTCGCTCCTGTATGGACCGGAAGCAACTACGACCAGAGCGTGACAATGGGCAAATGGATGGATATGGAAGGCGGATCATATCTGCGAGGCAATTACTTCAAGATTCCTAGCGGCACGAATTTCATCATCTTCGATTTGCGAAACATGAGAATATGGATGGAAAAGCGTTAAAAATAATGGGCACGGTGCTTCTGGCACTGTGCTCTTTGTGCTGTTGCTCCAAGGAGACTTCCGGGGCAGGCGGCGGTTCTGACAACACGGGCGACCTGACGGTGATAAAATTCAACCCCGACAAGAAGACCGTGCTCCACAACCCTCTTAACGGATGGGTCATGTACGGCAGCGGATCAGGAAACCCGTCTGACTGGGACAAGGAAATCTATGTCTCGGAGCTGGGAAAGAATGTCATGGTACGTGATTATGCCTCAGCTTGTTACATAAGGACGAACTGGCGCACATTCAACCCGCAGGAAGGCGTCTATGCCTGGCGTGACCCTTCCACGAAACTCTACAAGATGATTCACGGCGCGCTTGACAGGGGACTTCCCATATCGTTCCGCGTAGTCGTGGACGGACGCGACCAGGGAGAAAACACCCCGCAGTTCGTATTCGACCATGGCGCCACCTATTGGCTGGAAAACGCCAAGTACCCGCAGCGCAAGACTCCATATCCGCAGGATCCTGTCTTCCAGAAATACTACGAGATGTTCATTGCGGAACTTGCCAAGGATTTCAATGATCCTGAGAAGACTGCGTTCATCGACGGCTACGGCCTCGGCAAATGGGGCGAGGGACACAATGTCGTTTATGAGAACGGCAATGCCGTAACCGAGAATACGGAGCGTCTCAAATATGAAGTAATGGATTGGATTACAGATGTTTATACCAAATACTTCACCGCCGTTCCGCTTGCAATCAACTATCACAGGGTAATAGGTCATCCCGCAAGCGACGGAGCAGCCAATCCGAACAGCGAGAGACTTCTGAATCTTGCCGTGAGCAAGGGCTATTGTCTGCGTCAGGATGCATTCGGCATGAGCGATTACTACCGGGATTGGGAGCGTGCTTATGCCGCTTCATGGATGTACAAACGTCCGATAATAATGGAAGGCGGCTGGATTGTCAGCCAGCACAGTTACTGGAATGACTCCAGGGGATACCGCAAGGGCCATCCTGAAGATGTGCGCCAGGGTGAATACGATGACTGTAAAGTGGCCAAGGTGAACATGATGGACTTCCGTGTCGGTGCGGAAACCGAGTCCTGGTTCCAGGATGCATTCACATTGGTCCAGCAGTTTACCTCCGAAGGCGGCTACCGTCTTTATCCTGAACAGGCCGGCGTTCCGAAACAGGTGTCCAAAGGCACCAAAGTGACGCTAACCCACAGATGGAAGAACATGGGATGGGGCTATTTCCCGAACAACCTTCCGCAGTGGAACTATCGCTACAAGGTCGCCTTCGCACTCCTCGACAAGACCTGCAAAGTCGCCCAGGTCCAAGTCGACGGACAATGCGAGCCTTCAGTTTGGGTCAATGCCAAAGTGTTTGATTACAAGACAGATGTCACTGTCAATGTCCCTGCGGGGGAATATACATGGGCCGTGGCCATAGTCAATACCGATAACGGTGACAAGCCGGCAATCCAGCTCGCGACCAGAGGCGAAATAACTGCGGAAGGCTGGCTGAAAATTGCCAAGGTCAATGTTAAATAATGTTATTATGAAATTGGATATCAAGAACTTGATGATATGTGCCGCTGCTTCGGCATGGATTCTTTCATCCTGCTCCGGAGAAAAAGGAGAGGATGGTCCGTCATACGATCCGGACAGTTATGAGACGATCAACATCACGCCGGACAAGACTACCGTACTGAGGAATCCGCTTTGCGGCTGGGTCCTTTATGCGGGACTGGGGAATGACCTCTCCGATTTCTGGAAGAGATATGACTCCATGGAATCATCCGTCGGTCCGGTCAATGTCACGGAATATGCAACTACCTTGCTGATAAGGACTTCGTGGGGACAGCTGAACCCGGAAGAGGGTGTCTACGTGTGGCAGGAAGGATGCAATACCATATATGCACAGCGATATAAGAGCCTCATTGCGGAAGCTCGCAAACGTCACATGCGCGTAGGCTTCGGCTATGGCATCGACAGCCGTGACAAGCATGAGTTCTGCACGCCTCTCTATGTGCGGGACAAGGGTGCTAAAGGATATGCCACCAAGACAGGCTCGATGGAAGTGTGGTCTCCATATCCGGATGATCCGGTTTTCCAGCAATGCTACGAAAAGTTCGTTCATGACTTTGCGCAGGAAATCAATGACCCTGACCATTATGAATTCGTGCATGGCGTGGGCATCGGAAAATGGGGCGAATATCACAGCTGCATCTACTCTACAGGTGACGAAACACCCAAAAAGCCTGTGTTCGAATGGGTTACGTCGCTATTTGCCAAAGAGTTCAAGATTCCGATTTTCATAAACTATCACCGCTCTCTCGGTTCTACTAAAGACGGTGTGAATCCTGATTCCGAGGACATGGTCCAGTCAGCTGTGAACAAAGGTTTCGGAATCGGCAGCGGCGCCTTCGGAATGAAGACTTACTACGGGTCATGGGAAAAGAACATAGCGGCCAAGTACCGCAACATTGTCCCGATAATTGCCGAAGGCGGCTGGGTGAAAGCCTCTCATGGTGATGCTCCTATGCGCTGGGAATCAGAAGGATATAAAGACTGGGGCGACGTGAGGAAAGGTGAATTCGACATGGCGCGCGAAGCTCGTGCGAACATGATGGATTTCCGGTACAATGACAATGTCACCGTCAGTGAGACATGGTCATGGTTCAACGAAGCATATGACCTGGTCGAGCAGTTCATAAAGGACGGAAACTACAGGCTCTATCCGGCCAAGGTGATTCTTCCGAAGGAACTGACTGCGGGAAAATCAGAGGAAATCGTCCATAAGTGGGCCAATGTCGGATACGCATATTGCCCTACCAATTTCAAGCCTTTCGTGGGTAAATACAAGGTGGCTTTCGCCCTCCTTGACGCTTCCGGCAAGCCGGTCAAGCTGTTCTACGATGAGGAGGCCCAGCCGCATGAGTGGATAAAGGGCTCTCCGAAGCAATATTCTTTCACTGTGAAAGCCGACGGCATTGCCCCCGGTGATTATACTTGGGCTGTCGGAATCGTGGATTATGCGTCAGAGACCAAAAAAATTGGTATCTTTACATCGGCAAAAGGAAATTATACATCCGACGGCTGGCTCAAACTGTCAAAAGTGACACTCAAACAATAATCGTTTATGAAATCATTGTACGGAAAAATATGCGGACTCCTCTTTGCAGGATTCTTTGCAGTTACATCATATCCCGCTACCGGATGTTCTCCGGCGCAGACACCTTCAGAGACTCAGGGAACTGCCGAAAAGAAGGATGACGGGGTCATCAGGATACTCGCAATCGGCAACAGCTTCTCGCAAGATGCTGTGGAGCAATATCTTTACGAACTCTTCGATGCTGCGGGGATAAAGGTCGTGATCGGCAATATGTATATCCCCGGCTGTCCGCTGGAAAGGCATTACAACAATTCCGTGTCGGACAAGGCAGAATATGCTTACAGGAAAATCGTCGACGGAAAGAAGACGAATACCCCGAAAACAAAACTCATCGACGCGCTTCTGGATGAGCCGTGGGATTATATCAGCCTTCAGCAGGCGAGCGGAAAATCCGGTGAATACGATACATATAATCCATATCTCAAGTCATTGATATCATATCTCCGGAGGTATGCACCGAAGAAGGACTTCAAACTGGTGTGGCATCAGACATGGGCTTATGCTTCGGATTCCGACCATGGCGAATTCCCGAAATACGGAAGCGACCAGATGCAGATGTATGAGGCAATCGTGGCAGCGACCAAGAATGCATTGAAAGACAATAAGTTCGATGTCCTGGTACCGTCAGGAACCGCCATACAGAACGCCCGCACTTCCTATATCGGAGACAAAATGAACCGCGACGGATACCATCTGGAGGTCAATTATGGACGTTACACCGCTGCCTGCACCTGGTTCGAAGCGATTTCCGGAAAGAAGGTCGTCGGTAATTCCTATGCTCCTGCGACTGTGGATGACGGCAAGAAAGCCGTAGCGCAGAATGCTGCTCATGAGGCAGTGCGCAACCCGTACAAGGTCACTATAATGAAAGATTTTCAGGCAGCGCCGTCGGCAAAATAACGAATGAACATAAAATACTCTGTCCTCGCGATTGTCGCCGGGATTATGTCATTGTGTGCCAATGACATATCTGCGCAGAAAGTGATGGATTTGAGCGGAGAGTGGAGATTCCAGACAGATGTCATGGATTTCCGCCGGGGTTCCCTGTCTCCGCGATACAATCACAAGCTTCAGTCAGTCATCACTCTTCCCGGCATTACAGATGATTACAAGATAGGTTATGAGAATCCATATTCTTATGTGGACAGGCTCACCCGTCTGTATGAATATATGGCTCCGGCATGGTATCAGCGGGATATCGAAATTCCTGCGTCATGGGCCGGAAAACGTGTTGTGCTGTATCTGGAACGCACCCATTGGCTCAGTTCGGTATGGGTCGATACCAAGGAAGTCAGCCGTTGCGATTACATAAGCGTACCTCACAGGCATGACCTGACGCCGTTCTTGACGCCGGGAAAGACGCATCGTATCACCATCTGCATCGACAACAGATTCCAATATGACACCCACAAATGGGATCACGCCCACACCGAGTTCACACAGATAAACTGGAACGGAATCCTCGGCGAGATAAAGCTCATGGCATTGGAACCGCTTGGCATTGAGGACCTTCAGTTGTATCCGCAATTGCAGTCCGGCAGTGTCAATGCGAGGTTGGCGGTGTCCTGCATGACCGGAAAGCCATGCGAAGCTGTAGCCCGGTTCCGCGTCACATGTCCTGACGGGCGGGTTGTCACGAGCAGCCTGCCTTTGCATGTCTCCGACTCCCTTTTGGTAGCGGAGAAGGAAATTGCCCTTGCTCCTGACGGGGAAAAGGTATTCCTGTGGGATGAGTTCCATCCTGACCTTTACACTGTGGAATGTTCTCTGAGTCCGGCCAATGATTCCTCATCGGCACATGTCGTGAAAACCACCTTCGGCATGCGTTCCGTCGGAAGAGATGCCCATCATATAATGGTCAACGGCCATCGTGTCCATCTGCGCGGAACCGTCGAAAATGCCGTGTTCCCGAAAACAGGCCATGCTCCTGTCGAAGATGCTCCTTGGGAAAGGATAATGGGTATAGTCAAGTCTTATGGCATGAACCACATGCGTTTCCATTCATGGTGCCCTCCGGATGCAGCCTTCCGTGCGGCCGACAAGGCGGGCGTATATCTTGAGATAGAAATGCCGATGTGGGGAAAGGATGCGTTGCCTGATGAGAGGCGTTATGATTTCTTCAGGAGGGAAATCAGGGCCATCCTGAAAGAATACGGAAATCATCCGTCGTTCCTGCTCTACTGCAACGGCAATGAGATCCAGGGCGATTTCGATTTCATCGAGGAATTGACCTCCACTGCGGAAAAACTTGATTCCAGACATCTGTACAGCGGTTCTACGGCGAGGACCAGGATTCCGTCGGATCAATATTACATCTCACAAGATACTCCCAAAGGGGCTGCCAAGGTTTATGAAGGACGCCCGGGAACCGATTGGGACGTGAACGTGGCATCGGATGTGGACGTCCCCGTAATCTCCCATGAATCAGGCCAGAGATGCATGTATCCTGATTTCGACGAGATTCCGAAATTCGACGGGCCGGTTCGTGCACGCAATCTGGAACTGTGGCGCAATATGCTGAAAGACAACGGTATGCTGGGGCAGGCCAAGGACTTTTTCCGGGCCTCGGGAGCATTGACCGTATTGGAATACAAGGCTGTGATGGAAGCATTGCTCCGTTCTTCGCTGTCGGCGGGATTCCAGCTGCTGTCATTGAATGATTTTACGGGACAGGGCTATGCGCCGGTAGGAATTCTGGACCCGTTCTGGGATTCCAAGGGGCTGGTTTCCCCTGAACAATGGCGGTCCTTCTGCGCACCGTCCGTGGTGCTCCTGAGATATGAAAAGAGCACTTGTTTCAATGATGAAGTGTTCAGCGCGCGTGTTGAGGTCTACAATTACAGCGACCGCCCGTTCAGGAAAGCCGATGTGAAGTGGACTGTTTCAGACGAGGACGGAACAATCCTGGCCCACGGCAATGCCGGCAAGCATGATTTTCCTTCATACGAGGTGTCCGCTGCCGGCAAGATCGAGATTCCGCTGACGCGGCTCAATGTCTCCGCTGCGCGCGAGCTGACATTGACGGTCAATGCCGGAAAAACATTGACAAATAGCTGGAAAATCTGGGTGTATCCCCGTGCCGCGATGCCTTCGTCTGATGACAATGTCTTGTACACCAAGGATTTGGACAGTGCCGCTCAAGCCCGGCTTTCTGCGGGAGGAAAAGTGGTGTGGATGCCTGACCCGTCGAAAACCAAAGGCCGCAAGTCGGTGTTCCATAACCATTTCTGGAATCCGATCATGTTTGCATGGCCTCCTATGACGATGGGCTGTCTCATGCACGATGACATGGGCATGTTTGCAGATTTTCCTACGTCGTACCATACGGACTGGCAGTGGTGGGACATCCTGGAATATGCCAAAGTCATGGAACTTCAGGACTTCCCGTCAGGAATAGTTCCGTTCATCCAGGTGATTGACAGCTTCGACAGCAACAGGAAGCTCGGCATCGGGTTCGAGGCTTCTGTCTGTGGAGGAAAACTGCTGGTCCTGGCGATGGACGCTGAAAAGGACATTGACAAGAGACCTGCCGCACGGCAGTTGCTCCGCAGCATTGACAAATATGTGCGCGGCGACGGTTTTGCGCCTCGCGCGGTCGTAGATATTGAGGAATTGCAGTCTTTGTACGAATAGATTTCATTATCTTTGTCTATGTGACCCTTAAAAAACGCATATTGGCATGAGATTGATTGTCGTCATATTATCGGCGTTGGTGTCTGTCGCCTCATACGCTGTCGACACGAAGAACTACCGCTTTCATCAGATGCCGGAAACTTCCTATTACGGAGGTATAAACAGCATCGTGAAAGATAGCGTCGGCAGGATATGGTTCAGCGGTACTGACGCATTGTTCATGTACAACGGACATACGTTCAAGAACATGTCCGTCATCGGGCCGCATCAGGCGCCTGTCGATTACAGGAAGCTGGTGTCGGACAGGAACAATACCATTTATGCGGCGACAAGTGCCGGACTGTATATGTTCGACTATATGCAGCAGAAGTTTGAACTTGTGCTGGATGGTGACGTGGGGGCGATGGAGGCTGACGAGCGTGAAGGATTGTGGCTGATACTGAATGACGAGGTCGTCCGTTTCGAAGATGGCAGGACGACAGGAAAATATCCGTTGCCCGATACCGTGAAGGTGACACCGTTCACGCTTCATCTGTCGTGTTCTTCCGGCCATGTCTATGTGGGGGCGTATAACAGGTTGCTGCGTATCGAAAACGGTGAGTATGAGAATTTTGCCGTTCTGGATGACGACAATGCCGTAGTATGTGACGTCAGAGAAGATTCGTCTCACGTATATGTGCTGACGCGCAACGACGGACTATATGTGCTCGACAAGGCCGGCCATCTTGAAGGTACTTTCAATTTGCCGGAAGAATATGGACATTCCAGCAATGCGAAGGAACTGTATATCGATTCCAACGGCATAGTATGGGCAGCCACGCAGTCGGGATTGCTGCTTACGGATATAACATCCGGCGAAACCAAATTGCTGACATCGGACCTGCTGGACAAATATTCCCTGCCGAACAATTCGGTATGGTCGATATATCCCGACCCGGACGGCGGCGTCTGGATAGGTACGTATGGCGGAAAGCTTGCTTATCTGACGTTCAATGACAGTGAAATCCGATATATGGAGCCTACACCGGGAGGCCTTAACTTCCCGATTGTCAGCACGTATGCGGAAGATGCCAAGGGAAACATATGGATCGGGACCGAAGGCGGAGGCCTGTTCAGATGGAACAGGGCGGACAATTCATTCTCCAGATGGAAGCAGGGAACTGGCGGTGACAAGTCGCTGCCTTCCGGCATGATAAAGCGGCTGCGCCCGGATGGGAACCTGATGTATGCGGCAGCTTTCAATGGCGGTATCAGCACCATCGACATGAACACCGGCAAGGTCACGACTTTGCCTGTTTACAATGCCGGTACGCGTCAGCTTCTCTCTGTATATGACTTCGAACCGGAGGGAGATGAAGGGTTCTGGCTTACCGATCCTGATGCGGAACTGATGTTCTGGAACCGCCGGACCGGAAAGGTGGAAAACGTGATTTTTCATGATGACGCGGGGCATAAGATAAGGCTGAGAGTGGAGACATTGTACCACGATGCTTCCGGTTATCTCTGGCTCATGACCCATGACGGCGTTTATGTCCTGGATCCTGCCGCGAGAAAATTGATACGGAGGCATTATCTTGAGAACTATCCGCATTCGGCGAACAACATCTGCTGTTTCTGCAGGACAATGTCTTCGGGCGTATGGTTCGGCACCCGCGGTGGCGGCGTGAACCGGCTGGCGCCTGACGGCACCTATACGAATTTCAATTCCAATACGGACGGCGATTTCGTGAACCGCATGGTCTTCGGTATCCTGGAAGACACATCTTCCGGCGATTTGTGGATGAGTACCGACGCCGGCCTGTTCTGCTACAGCCAGAAAGACGGGGAGATAAGGCGTGCCGGAATAGATATTCCCAACAGGTGCGGAGCGTATTATGTGCGTTCATGCTATTCCGGTTCGGACGGGGAATTGCTGTTCGGCGGGACCAATGGATTCATAATGTTCAATCCGAGGCGTTTCCATACCAATCCTCAGAAACCACGTGTCTATTTCACGGGACTTAGCGTGAACGGACATCTGGTTGTCCCCGGAGAGGAAGGATATCCGCTGCGCCAGGCCGTAGCCACGTTGGACGGGCAGTCAGGGCGCGGCAGCGTGATCAAGCTGTCAAGCAAGCAGTCGAATTTCGACATAGGATTCTCCTGCAACAGCTATCTGGAGCGGGACAGGAATACCTATGCCTACAGGATGCTCGGCATTTCAGATGCCTGGACCGTACTGCCCAAGAACCAGCAACATGTCCGTTTCGTGAATGTCCCTCCGGGGAAATATACCTTCCAGATGAAGGCGGCCAACAATGACGGCGTCTGGGGAGACCATGTCAGTTCGTTGTCTTTCAAGGTCAAGCCGTATCCGCTGCTTTCACCGTTTGCGTATGCCGTTTATCTTCTGCTCATCATCTTGTCCGCATATTATGTGTGGGCGTACATGACCAGGAGAAAGATGCTGGAGCAGCAGCTGGAACTGGAAAAGGAGAGGGAGAAGGACCTCAATGAACTGACACAGGCGAGAATCAATTTCTTTACCAGCATCTCCCACGATCTGAAGACTCCGCTGACTCTTGTCATCGACCCTCTGAAGCAGCTGGACAGCCTGATTCCGATGGATGCGCCGTACAGGAGCTATGTGGAACTCATAAGCAAGAATGTGGTCCGTATCCAGCACATGATCAGCCAGTTGCTGAAATTCAGGCAGATAGAGACCCTGAAGGTGCCGCTGGACTGCAAGCCGGGAGACATCATCAAGTTCGTGGACAATATTTTCTCGCTTTTCGAGTTCTATGCCGGCAAACATCATATAGAGACCGAATTCATCTCGCAGATGGAAAGTTTCGACACCCGGTTCGACTATGACGTAATCGAGAAAGTGTTTACCAATTTGTTCTCGAACGCCATCAAATACACGACGGAGAACGGATATGTGAGCGTCCGGGTGGGCCGTGCCGCACAGGAGGAAATTCCTGATTCGGGCGCACCTGCCGATGCTGAATGGCTGTCGTTCGTGGTCACCAACAGCGGGAAAGGCATTCCTGAAGATGAGGTCGGCACTCTTTTCGAACCGTTCAACAACCATGGTCCGGTGAAGACCGGATTCGGTACCCATACAGGTCTGGGCCTGGCGATAGTGAAGGAACTTGTGAAAGATATGAAGGGCAGCATCTCTGTCCGTTCTACTGATTCCACGGTATCGTTTGTCGTGCTGCTTCCTTTCGTTCCGTGCAAGGATGTGACGGCCGGGGATTCGGCCGGGGAAGGAAAGGCCTATGATTATGCTGCGGCGGAGATTGACAACATGATTTCCGACCTCGACGCGAATGAGAAGACCTCGGGCCGGAAGGAAAGGAAGACTTATGACATTCTGGTCATGGAAGACGATGCCCAGTTGCGCAACTATCTGGAGCAGAGGCTCTCTCCTTATTACAATGTCTATACGGCGATCAACGGGCGGGACGGACTCGCCAAGGTGGAAAAGGTCATGCCGCAGTTGGTCATAACTGACCTTGCGATGCCGGAGGTCGACGGATTCGAAGTCTGCCGTCGTATCCGTTCCAATATCAAGACTTCCCATATTCCCATCATCGCCCTTTCCGCTCTCGGTGAAAACCAGAAAGCGGGAATAGAAGCACTTGAATGCGAGGCCAATGTCTTTATCAGCAAACCGGTGGACATAGATTACCTGCACAAGCAGATATCGAACTTCATAAAGAATCAGAACAGGCTCAAAGAACTGTACAGCAAGAAGTTCGTGGCTGAGCCGTCTCATATCGCCATTTCTTCCGTGGACGAAGAACTGCTGAAAAAGGCGGTGGGCTTCATTGAGGAGAATTTGGAAAACGAGGAGTACGGAGTGGATGATTTCGTTTCGGACATGGCGATAGGCCGCACCCGTCTTTATCAGAAACTCAATGACCTTACGGGAATGTCCATAAAGGAATTTATCCTGGATATCCGTCTGAAACGGGCGAGCCAGCTCCTCTCGGAGTCCGACTACACTGTCGCGGAAATATCCACAATGACAGGCTTTGCCAACCCTAAGTATTTCAGTGTCTGCTTCAAACGTCATTTCGGGCAGTCACCTACAGATTTTAAAATGAATCCGGATGCGAAATAGAATTTTTCTTCATTTGTTTTTGGCAGCATTGCTGTCGGTATCGTTGTCCGTCTTCACATGCGAAGGGCGGGACGTTCTGGTCGAGGCGGAGAGCTTCACGGAAAAAGGAGGCTGGAAAGTCGACCAGCAGTTTATGGACCAGATGGGGTCGCCATATCTTCTGGCTCATGGCATGGGCGTGCCTGTCGAAGATGCCTGCACGGACATTGACCTGAAAAAAGGGGAGTGGCATGTCTGGGTCCGCACATACAACTGGACCTCTCCGTGGCATTCGGGCAAAGGCCCGGGCGCATTCCGTGTGGCGGTAGGAGGGAAGACCCTTCCGAATGATTTGGGCGTGACCGGCCATTCATGGGAATGGCAGTATGCCGGCGCAGTGACCGTAAAAGGCGGCAGCACGGAGATACGTCTGCATGACATGACGGGATTCGACGGCAGATGCGATGCCGTGTTGCTTACACGAGGCGGCGCCCCGAAACCGGCTGACGTTCAGAAGTTCAGGAGTACCAAGTGCGAAAGCATTGACAAAAATTATGACCTCGTGGTTGCCGGAGGCGGTATTGCCGGCATGTGCGCGGCTGCGGCTGCGGCGAGGAACGGGTTGAAGGTTGCTCTCGTGAATGACCGGCCGGCTCTGGGCGGCAACAACAGTTCGGAGATCCGCGTGCACCTCGGCGGTTACGTGGAGATGGAACCGTATAAGGGGCTGGGAAGGATGATCCGGGAATTCGGGCATACGGAGAAAGGCAATGCGCGTCCGGCCGAGAGCTATCAAGACTGGAAAAAGCAGGCGTTCATAGATGCGGAGGAAAACATTGACCTGTATGCTCCTTATCATGTGATGGCTGTGGATACCGAAGCTTCTGAGATAGGGTCTGTTACGGCTGTGCACATCGAGACCGGAGAGAAAGTCCGTCTGCATGGAAGGCTTTTCGCGGATTGCACCGGTGACGGCACTGTCGGTTTTCTGGCGGGTGCCGACTGGACGATGGGCCGGGAGTCTCGCGACGAATATGGCGAACGGTCCGCGCCTGTGAAAGCTGATGATATGGTAATGGGCGCTTCTGTCCAGTGGTATTCCAGGAAATGCCCGCAGAAGACAGTCTTCCCTGAGTTTTCCTATGGCGTGGAGTTCAATGCTTCGAATTGCGAGAAGGTGACGATGGGCGAGTGGACCTGGGAAACCGGCATGAACCGGGACCAGATTGCAGACGCCGAGCGAGTCCGCGATTACGGGCTGCTGGTGATATATTCGAATTGGAGCTGGCTAAAGAACCATTCGGGCGATGCCGCTTATGCTGACAGAAGCCTGGACTGGGTGGCTTATATCGCCGGGAAAAGAGAGTCCAGGAGACTTCTGGGCGATCATGTCCTTTCTCAGAATGACATTGACAGGGACATTCAGTATGAAGATGCGTCATTTACCACTACCTGGAGCGTTGACCTGCATTTCCCCGATCCGAAAAACTCCGGGAAATTTCCGGGCAATGAATTCAAGTCCGCGACCGTGCATGACTGGATTCATCCTTATGCGGTTCCATACCGCTGCCTTTATTCGCGTAACATCGGTAACCTTTTCATGGCCGGACGGGATATCAGCTGCACCCATGTGGCATTGGGAACCGTGCGTGTCATGAGAACTACCGGAATGATGGGCGAGGTCGTGGGTATGGCCGCGGCGCTATGCATAAAGAACGGCTGTCTTCCGCGCGGGGTTTATCAGCACCATCTGCCTGAACTCAAGCGGATGATGGAGGCCGGCGCCGGCAGGACTGATGTGCCGCTGTCGGATCAGAACTTCAACCTTCCGAACAAGCTGTTGAAGAATGCACCGGCGTCGGACAAGGGCTACGCCCGTCTCTCCTGCGATACGCTTTTCGTCGGCAATGCGTTGATTGAACGCGCGTTCCGTTGGAACGGCGGGAATTTGGCCAATGCCTATGTGAAGGACAAGACTACGGGGCGCGTCTTCGTCAGCAATACCGGGGATCCCGCTTTGGCGGTGGGACAGTCTTCCGGGGCAGCCGCTGACGGCAAACTGACAGTGCGTGAAGTGAAGTCCGACGGCATACGTCCGGAACATCTGGAAGCGGAAGTCACTTTTTCCATGGATGATATCCGTGTGCGCAGGGTGTTCAGTGTCTATGAAGGCTGTCCGGCCATCGCTTGTGACAATTATGTCGGCGGAATCTCTGCCGGAAAAGAACAGTCGGCCGGCAATGTGGCGGACAACAAGAATATAGAATCAGTCTCAGATATGCGCCGGGGCCAGGAAAACAAGGCCAGGTATCTGGAAAGATTCTGTCCGGGAGGAATGCATTGGCAGGTAAAGGTGGTGGAATTCTTCGACGTCACGGACTGGAACAACAATCTGGTCGCGGAACATTCATTCATACCGTACCGCAAGACCGGCTACAGGGGAAATCTCCTTTTCGCCCGCGACGCCCGCGATGAGAACGGCTTTTTCATATTGAAGGAAGCTCCATGCTCTGCAGTGCAGCTGGGCAGTCCCGATGCGGATTTCATCTGCGAGTCAGGGAAATTCACCGTAGCGGGGATCGGCATTTCCGGCGAAGATGCCGTCGGCGATGACATGGTGCGCCTGTATTCCTGCGTGACGGGCGTGTTCGGGGAAGGCGGACTGTCGCCGCTCCTTGCCCTCAGGAATTACCAGAAGCATATCCGTGAGCACCATGCCGACCGTGACGAGATGATAATGATGAATACCTGGGGCGACAGAAGCCAGGATTCCAAGGTCAATGAACAGTTCTGTATCGCCGAACTGGAAAAGGCTGCCCGTCTGGGAGTGACTCATTTCCAGATAGATGACGGATGGCAGGAAGGCAAAAGCCCCAATTCCGCACTTGCCAAAGGCTCTTTCAAGAATATCTGGGACAATCCTCTCTACTGGACCCCTTCGCAGGAAAAATATCCTCGCGGCCTGAAGCCTGTCATGGACAAGGCCCGGGAACTGGGTATCGAAATCGGACTTTGGTTCAATCCCAGCATCCAGAATGACTTCGCAGACTGGCGCAAGGATGCCGATGCTGTCGTGAAACTATATGATGAGTACGGAATCAAGGTGTTCAAGATCGACGGCCTCTCCATTCCGACCAAGCAAGCGGAGACGAACCTGCGGAAATTCTTCGATACCGTACTGGCGGAGACGGGCAATGAAGTGGTCTTCAACCTCGATGTGACTGCCGGACGCCGCGGAGGCTATCACTTCCTCAATGAATACGGCAACATCTTTTTGGAGAACAGATACACCGACTGGCAGAACTACTATCCTTATTGGACATTGAGAAATATCTGGCAGCTAAGCCGTTACGTTCCTGCTGAACGGCTCCAGACGGAGTTTCTGAACAAATGGCGGAACGCTGACAAATACGCAGGCGACCCGTTCGCACCGGCATTGTATGAATTCCCGTATGTTTTCGCCGTTGCCATGGCGGGGCAGCCGCTTGCCTGGATGGAGGCTTCGAATCTTCCTGAAGAAGCGTTTGCCCTGTCGTCCGTCGTGAAAGCCTACAAGAGTGTGATGAATGATTTTCATCAGGGCACAATCCTGCCGATAGGTGATGAACCGGACGGAAAGTCATGGACCGGATTCCAATCAATTTCTGCCGGGAACCGCACGGGATTCGTGCTTGTGCTGCGTGAAAAAAATGAAGAGGAGACATGTGCGGTCAAGACGTGGCTGACGGAAGGGCAGAAGGTCAGTTTCTCTCCCGTCACAGGTGACGGAAAATCTTTCGGAACAGTCGTGGATGAAGGCGGATCCGTGAAATTCAGCCTTCCTTCCGAGAATACCTTTGCATTGTATAAATATGAAATATTGTAAGATGAAATTTGCGAATCTGGCCGCTGCGGCCATTTTGGTATGTGCGGCATCTCTTCCTCTGAATGCCGGCGACAAGGAAACCTACGGCAATCCCGACCTTATGGTCAATGTCTACGGACGTGATTTCCAGTTGTTGAACGGCAAATGGGACGCCATCATTGACCTTTATGACCAGGGACGCAGGAAAAAGGTCTGGGAGAACCGCAAGCCTGCGAAAGCAGACGAGTTTTTCGAGTATTCGTTCGACGGCGGACTCCGGCTTGACGTCCCAGGCGATTTCAATAGCCAACTCCCTCAGCTCCAATACTATGAAGGTACCGTGTGGTATGCCCGGCACTTCTCGTCCGACGGCGTTCCGTCCGGAAAGAAATTGTATCTCTATTTCGGTGCGGTGAGCTACCGATGCACGGTTTACCTCAACGGTAAGCGCATTGCATCCCATGAAGGCGGATTCACGCCGTTCCAGGTAGATGTCACCGGCAATGTCGTGGCTGGGGACAATTTCCTGGTGGTCGAGACCAATAACCGCCGTAGTCCGGATGCCATTCCTGCAATGTCTTTCGACTGGTGGAATTACGGAGGAATCACGCGCGACGTGATGCTCGTTTCCGTGCCGGAGACCTATATCAAGGATTATAAAGTCCAGCTGGACAAGAATGAGGCGGACAGGATCAATGCCTATGTACGCATGTCTGACGCGGTTCCTGAAGGCTCTGCCGTTACGCTGAATATTCCGGAACTGAACGTCTCGAAGACATTGGAACTGGACAAGGACGGATTCGGGGAACTGTCCTTCCGCGTGAAGAAACTTCAGCGCTGGAGCCCGGAATCGCCCAAGCTGTATGATGTGTCCCTGACTTATGCCCCGGCCGGCGGGTCCGGAGCGGGTGATGCCGTTTCAGAGCAGATCGGTTTCAGGAACATCAATGTGGACGGAACCCGTATCCTCGTCAACGGAAAACCGACGTTCATGTGCTGCATCTCTTTCCATGAGGAGATTCCACAGCGCATGGGAAGGGCATATTCCGAGGCGGATGCCGCCATGCTCCTTTCCGAGGCCAAGGCTCTGGGCGTGAATATGGTACGGCTTGCGCATTATCCTCAGAATGAGTACATTGTCCGCATGGCCGAGAAGATGGGAATCATCCTCTGGCAGGAAATTCCGGTATGGCAGGGAATCGATTTCGAGAATGCCGCCACCATGGACAAGGCGCTCCGTATGTTCTCCGAAATGCTTTACAGGGACAAGAACCGCTGTGCCGTCGGATTCTGGGGCGTGGCGAACGAGACCCGTCCGTCGCCGGCTCGTAACGCCTTTCTGCGTAGGGAATTGGCATTCGCCAGGAGCATTGATTCCACCCGCCTTTTCACTGCCGCCTTTGACAATGTCTATTTCAAGAAAGAGTACGGCGAGTTCAGGATTGAGGATGATTTCACCGAGGACCTCGATGTGGTTTCTTTCAACAAATACATGGGCTGGTACGCCCCATGGCCTGTCAGTCCGTCGGAATGCAGATGGAATGTGGCTCCCGGCAAGCCTGTCATCATCTCCGAATTCGGATGTGAGGCGCAGTACGGGCAGCATGGAGATGCCGAATGGGCCAGCTCCTGGAGCGAGGAGTTCCAGGCGGACCAATACCGGAAGAATATCGAGATGTTCGGACAGATACCGAACCTGGCGGGAGTCTCCCCGTGGATATTGTTCGATTTCCGCTCGCCGTTCCGTTTCCATCCTGTGAATCAGGACGGTTGGAACCGCAAGGGACTGGTTTCCGACAAGGGAATGAGAAAGCAGGCATGGTATATCATGCACGATTATTATAATGCACAAAAACACATTTATGACAATGAGAAATAAGACACTTTCGGCAATTGTTGCGCTTTCCGGACTGACTGCCGTAGCCATGCCGGCCGGCGCGCGCGTAAAAAAGGACGCGACACCTCTGTATAAGAACGCTTCCGCTCCCGTCGAGGAAAGGGTCAATGACCTTCTTTCCCGTATGACGCTGGAAGAGAAGATAATGCAGCTTAACCAGTATACGCTGGGCCGCAATACCGTGGAGAACAATCTCCGGGAAATGGCGGGCGCTGTACCTGCCGAGGCAGGGTCCGTGATTTATTTCTCTGATGACGCGAACCTCAGGAACATGATGCAGAAAAGGTGCATGGAGGAGACAAGGCTGGGCATTCCGATGATTTTCGGCCATGATGTGATACATGGATACCGCACCATTGCTCCGGTACCGCTCGCGCAGGCGGCCAGCTGGAATCCCGACCTTGTCAGGACAATCAGCCGTGACGCCGCCAAGGAGGCTTACTATGGCGGATTGGATTGGACCTTTTCTCCTATGGTGGACATTGCCCGCGACCCTAGGTGGGGACGAGTGATGGAAGGCTACGGAGAAGACCCGTATCTTACGTCAATGTTCTGCAAGGCTGCGGTTGAGGGCTATCAGGGCGATGATTTGTCCGCGGAGGGCAGCATTGCCGCATGCCTTAAACATTTCGTGGGATATGGCGCGTCCGAGGCAGGTCGCGACTATGTTTATACGGAGATTTCCGACCAGGCATTGTGGGATACCTATCTCCCCTCTTTCCATGCCGGAGTGGAGTCTGGTGCAGCCACGGTGATGAGTGCCTTCAACAATATCAGCGGCATACCGGCTTCTGCCAACAAATATACCATGACGGATATCCTCAAGAAGAAATGGAACTGGGACGGAATGATCGTTTCCGACTGGGATGCTGTAATCCAGCTGACGAATCAGGGGGCGGCCAAGGACGGATACGAAGCGGCAGCATTGGCCATAAACGCCGGCATTGACATGGACATGATGGATGACCTTTACCGGAAGAATCTTGCGGGGCTCATTGACGACGGCCTGGTCAGCATGGAGACGGTGGATGAGTGCGTCAGGCGGGTGCTCCGTCTGAAGTTCAGGCTCGGGCTTTTCGAGCGGCCTTATATTGACGTGCGTCCGGCGGAGGAGATTTATCTGCAGCCGGAGGCTGTAGCGCATGCTGAGGAAATGGCGCAGGAGTCCATGGTGCTTCTGAAGAATGACAATGCCGTCCTGCCGTTGAAGGGTGTCGCGAAGATAGCGGTCGTAGGTCCGTTGGCTGATACGCAGAAGGAACTTATCGGAAACTGGGTGGCACGTGGCAAGCCGGCTGACGTGGTGCCGATTCTGACCGGAATGAAAGAGGAATTCGTTGATGCTCAGGTAGTTTACGCGCAGGGCTGCGGTTTCGGGGAAATGGATGAGGCTTCCGTAAAGGCGGCCTTGGATGCTGCTGGAAGCGCGGATGTCGTGGTGGTGTGTCTGGGTGAGAAGACCGGATGGAGCGGGGAAAACTGCTCCAGGTCATCTGTTGCATTGCCTGAAGCTCAGGAGGAGTTCCTGCGCAGGATAAAGGCTGCGGGCAAACCGGTGGTCGTGCTTGTCGCGAGCGGACGTCCCGTGGACCTTTCCCGTATTGCCCCGATGTCTGATGCTCTTCTGGAGATTTGGATGCCGGGCATCACTGCCGGCAGGGCGGTTTCCGGAATCCTCAGCGGAAAATACAATCCTTCAGGTCGTCTCCCGATGACTTTCCCTTATACCACCGGCCAGATTCCTATCTATTACAACCGCAGGAGTCCGGCGAGAAGGGGTACGCAGGGATGGTACAAGGATATTCAGATAGAACCGATGTATGAGTTCGGTTATGGCCTGAGTTACAGTGAGTTCGAATATTCTCCGATTACGTTGTCCGCCGACAGGGTGGCCAAGGACGGAAAGGTTACGGCTACGGTGACGGTGAAGAATACCAGCGACGTGGATGGAATGGAGACTGTCCAGTGGTATATTTGCGATCCTGTCTGCAGAATCACCCGCCCGGTGAAAGAACTGAAGCATTTCGAGAAGAGGCTGGTGAAGGCAGGGGAGTCCGAGGTGTTCACATTCGAAATCGACCCGATGCGCGACCTGTCTTTCGTGGACAACAAGGGCGAACGTTTCCTGGATTGCGGCGAGTATTATATCTTTGTGAAAGATAACAAGGAGGTATTGGATGTCGAATAAGATGTTTTCGTTTCTGGCTGCCGTTGTCTGTGCAGCAGGTGTTTCAATGTCGGTTTGCCGTGCAGAGGCGGGTCCTTCCAGAGTGGAGACTTGCCTGAAGGACGGATGGCGGTTCCATCGTGGTGAGGCTGACGGGGCTTTCGTGCCGGGTTATGATGATTCGGGGTGGGAGAGCGTGAGCGTGCCGCATGACTGGGCCATTACCGGGCCTTTCAGCATTGAAAATGACCTTCAGAATGTGCAGATAGTGCAGAATATGGAGACGAAGGCATCGCTCAAGACCGGGCGTACCGGCGGTCTGCCGTACGTGGGCGTGGGCTGGTACAGGACTGAGTTCAATGTCCCCGAGGGGATGAAGGCGGAACTCCTGTTCGACGGCGCGATGAGCGAGGCGCGGGTTTATGTCAATGGCCATGAGGTCTGCTTCTGGCCATACGGCTACAGCCCGTTCCACTGCGATGTTACGCCATATCTGGACAAGTCCGGCTCCAATGTCCTGGCTGTCAGGCTGGAGAACCTTCCTTTTTCTTCCAGATGGTACCCGGGTGCAGGTCTTTACAGAAATGTCCATCTGGTATGTACTTCCGCCAAGGCGCACATTCCGGTGTGGGGTACTTTCGTATCCACTCCGTCGGTGCATAAGGACATGGCGTCGGTCTCTCTGGCGATTTCATTGCAGTCGGATAAGGAAAACATTGACATAGAATATGCTACGGACGTTTTTTCGCCGGATGGCGAGAAGGTGGCTTCGAGGCGGTCGGTAGCATTGTATCATAATGGTGACAGTCATGTGCAGAAGTTTCTGGTGAAGGAACCGAAGCTGTGGTCGCCGGAGCACCCGCACCTTTATAAGGCATTGACCCGTATTTTGGTGGACGGCGTGGTGACGGACGAGTATGAGACGCGTTTCGGCATCCGTTCGGTCGAGTTCATTCCTGAGAAGGGCTTTTACCTGAACGGCGAGCACCGGAAATTCAAGGGCGTCTGCAATCATCACGACCTCGGTCCACTCGGCGCGGCCGTGAGCGTGCCGGCGTTGAGGCATCAGCTGACAATGCTGAAGGACATGGGTTGCGATGCGGTAAGGACATCGCACAATACGCCTGCTCCTGAACTTGTAAGTCTCTGTGATGAAATGGGTTTCATGATGATGGTGGAGCCTTTCGACGAGTGGGACGATGCCAAATGCCAGAATGGCTATCATCGTTATTTCGACGAGTGGGCCGAGCGTGACATGATCAGCATGCTCCATGCGTTCAGGAATTCACCGTCCGTAATCATGTGGAGCATCGGCAATGAGGTCCCGTCCCAATGCACTGCCGATGGTTACAAGACGGCGGCTTTCCTTCAGTCCATCTGTCACAGGGAGGACCCGACGCGTCCTGTCACATGTGGCATGGACCAGGTCAACTGCGTGCTTTCCAACGGTTTCGCGGCCCAGCTGGATATTCCGGGAATCAATTACCGCACTTTCCGTTACAAGGATTGCTACGGGCAGCTGCCTCAGGGGCTTGTGCTGGGTTCCGAGACGGCGTCTACCGTCAGTTCCAGGGGCACCTACCATTTTCCGGTGGAGAAGGCGTTCAGCGTAAAGCATGAGGACCACCAGTCTTCCGGCTATGACATGGAGGCCTGCAACTGGTCGAACATTCCTGACGTGGACTTTGCTCTGGCAGAAGATTATCCATGGACATTGGGCCAGTTCGTCTGGACGGGCTTCGATTATCTGGGCGAGCCGAGCCCTTACGATACCGATTCATGGCCGAACCACAGTTCCATGTTCGGAATCATTGACCTGGCCTCCATTCCGAAGGACAGATATTGGCTTTACCGCAGCGTCTGGAACACGGAAAGTTCTACGCTTCATATAGTTCCGCATTGGACCTGGCCCGGCCGCGAAGGGCAGGTGACGCCGGTTTACGTCTATACTTCATGGCCTGAAGCCGAGTTGTTCGTGAACGGGGTTTCCCAGGGACGCCGCTCCAAGATGTCGCCGTCCGCGCCTTGCGAAGGCCTTCAGGATGAGACGGTCGAGGGACGTTATCGCCTGATGTGGGATGACGTGGTTTACCGGAAGGGAGAGATCCGCGTCGTGGCCTATGATGCGGATGGCAATGTCGCAGCTTCGGAGTCTGTCCGCACTGCCGGCAAGCCGTACGCCCTCCGTCTTGAATGCGACAGGGATTCCATCGCCCGCGATGGGGTAGACTTGGCCTATGTGACTGTAAGTGTGGTAGATAAGGACGGCAATATCGTGCCTTCCGATACCCGCGAGGTCTTCGCTTCAGTGTCCGGTGCCGGCGAGTTCCGCGCCATCGCCAACGGCGACCCATGCTCGCTCGAACTGTTCCATCTCCCGCACATGCACCTCTTCGCCGGCAAGCTGACCGTAATAGTCCGCTCCCGCGCCGATGCCGAAGGCCCTATTTATTTGAAAGTCAATGCAAAAGGGGTGAAGTCTGCCGAACTGGAGCTGTAGGGTGAGTCATTAAAAGGTGCAAAAGTGAAATTTATTTTCTAACTTCGCGGCCTGAAGAGTGAACCTACCAGATGACAGCCATTTAATTTGAAGCAGTTTAAGGAAATATTCGATGCGTTTTATCCGAAGGTCTATGGCTATGCCCTGAAGGCCGGCGGACAAGAATGGCTTGCGGAAGAGATTGCCCACAATGTCTTCTGCAAGTTGTGGATGCATCGTGACAACTTGTCTCTCAAAGGAAAAGATGATAAAGAGGTAATGTCCATCGTTTCAAGTTATCTTTTCGTGGTTACCCATAATGAGGTGAATAGCTATTTCAGGGAATGCAGGCAAATTGAGCAGTTGAGAGAGAACTTCGCCGTTCAGCTTTGTTGTGAATCCCGCATTGAACAGACTGTTGACGCGAAAACCGCCCTCGGAATCATTGACAGGGTCGTGGAGGGTATGCCGGCAGTGCGCAAAGAAGTGTTCACTCTCAGCAGATATCATAACATGACCAATGAGTCTATAGCCAAGCGCCTGAAAATCAGCAAGAGAACTGTCGAAAAACACATCAGTCTCGCGTTGGGACAGTTGAGGCTTGAGCTTGCCGCATATCAAGTTTAGCAAGTTGTCAAACTTGCTGAACGTTAGCACGAATTTGAGGATTGTCACTCGTTCGAAGGTCGTAAGCCCGACGCACGTTTATCACGTTACCCTCACCCTAAATCCCTCCCCTCGGGGAAGGGACTTGCCATCGCCCTCGCGGGCTCCAAAAGCGGTGTTTCGCACTTGCGAAGCTTGAATTTAGAAATCCTCTGTAAAAAAATCAAAAATTTTTCATTTTCCGTTACGTGTGACGTCCGGCTTCTGCGTCTAAAGTAGGCATTAAGGATTACAAGGTACGTATGAAAGAGGAAATTGACATATCGGAAGCCCGTGAAATCTGGAACAGCCCCTCTCCGCAGATGGACAAGGACCAGATAGATCGTGCGTATGAGTCCATTGGCGGCTATATCCTGAGATCCAGAATATCCAAAGGAATAAAAGCTTGCATCGGTGGAGTGGCCGCAGCTTGCCTGGTCATCGCGGGCGTATTTATCGGCAGAATCGAAAAACCGGAAATGGTCGCCGAAGTATATGCTCCTGAGTATGTGGAATATATGGCGGCAAACGGCGATATCAAGGAAGTCCTCCTTGCCGATGGAACCCGTGTCTATCTCAATGCCCAGTCCCGTTTGAATTGCGAAAAGAGCCTCACAGGTGCTACGAGAGACGTTTTCCTGTGCGGCGAAGCATTCTTCGAAGTAGCCAAGGATACGCTTCATCCGTTCATCGTACATGCTGCCGGAACGCAGATCAAGGTAACCGGCACCAAGTTCAATGTCAGGGCTTTTCCTGATGAGGACAGCAGCACCACGACATTGGTCGAAGGTGGCGTAGAAGTCAGGATTCCAGGCCAGGTCAATCCTATAACATTGGTCTCTGGAACTGCATTGTCCGTGAGCAACAAGAATTTAAGTGCATCGCTATTCGAGGTTGATGCGGTCAATGCGACCGGTTGGTATAGGGGAGAGTTCAATGCTTATCACATGACTCTCGAGCAGATTTGTCATAACCTTGAACGCCGTTTTGGAGTCAAAATATTCATAGCCAACCAAAATGTAGCGTCTAAATTGTTCTATGCGTCATTCGTAAACAACGAGGATGTAGAGGGAATACTGAAATCATTGAATGTAAACAAGGATTTTCATGTGAAGAAACATGAAAACTTGTATACGATTTATTGATAATTATAACTTTTTAAATATTCACTATGCTAAAAACCTCAAAATGCTTTGCGGGTATGGCTCTGCGTTGTCTGGCTGTCCTGCTGAGTTTCCTGATGGCAGGCGGTGTAATGGCTTCTGCCCAGCAGAAGAACATCTCACTGAAAGTGTCCAATGTCTCCATTGAGTCGGCATTGAACACAGTCAAGAGCCAATACGGAATCTCTATTGTCACTCAGATTGAAGGACTTGATCTTTCGTCCAAGGTGAGTGTTGAAATCAAGAATGCTTCTCTCACTGAAGCGCTCAAGGAAATTTTCAAGCCCCAGCAGATCGACGTCAAAATCGATGGCAATGTGGCAATGATTTCAGCGGCTGCCGCCAAGAATTTCACCGTGAAAGGTATTGTTACCGATTCTGCCGGAGAACCGGTTCCGGGTGCCATGATTCTCGTAATGGGCACAAAAGACGGTGTGACTACGGATATTGACGGAGCATATTCCCTCACATTGGCCAAGCCTGCCACGCTTAAATGCACTTGTCTCGGTTTCGTGGACCAGGAGACGAAAGTCAGCAAAGAAAGCAATGTAAATTTCACAATGACGACATCCTCTGAATTCCTTGAGGAAGTGGTTGTAGTAGGTTATGGTTCACTCCGTCGCTCGCTCGTCTCCAGTGCCATCAGCAAGATGTCGATGGATGACAACAAACTTCGTAACGTGGACAGCCCTGCAGCTCTGCTCAGCGGACGTATCGCCGGTGTATCCGTGAGTGGCGGATCCGGTAACCTCGGTTCAGGTGAGCGTATGGTCATCCGCGGAATTTCGTCGCTCAACGCAGGTAATGAGCCGCTCTATGTGATTGACGGTGTGCCTATTACGAATACAAAGTCAAACCTTACCAACCTCGGTGAGGATATGAGTTCACTGGCCGTCCTCAATACCAGCGATATCGAGTCTATCGATGTGCTCAAGGACGCAGCCTCGGCGGCAATCTACGGTTCCCGCGCCAGCAACGGTGTCATTCTCATTACAACCAAATCCGGTGCGGCGGGAAAGGCCACAGCCCGTGTCAATGTCAGCACAAGTGTTTCGCAATTCCCTAACATCCACAAGATCAAGATGGCGGATTCGAAACTCTATGTGGAAGCATATAATGAGGGCGTTGACAACTATAACAAGCAGTATGGCTTGTCCATAGGTGATGCCAATTATAAAACTCACATTTATAATCCTTTCGGTACATTGCCTGATATGGATTGGATGGGTTCCATCACCAGACTTGGAATCAGCTACAATGCGGATGCTTCCTTCTCAGGAGGCAACAAGACCACCAATTTCTACATTGGCGCGAACTATAACCATAAAGAGGGTGTCATCAAGACCAACAGACTGGACAAGTTCAACTTGAAAGCCAAGATACAGCACGATTTTACCAAATGGCTTGAAGTCGGTGCGAACATGTCCGCAAACTACATGAAGACACATTAGGTGCCGGGAGCAAATGCCGGAACCATGATTATCGGACGTGCTTTGGAGCAGAGGCCTTATGACCGTATATATAAACCGGATGGAAGTTATTATGTCGGTGGTACTGACGGACTTTCGTTTCATAATCCGATTCAGGTCCTCAACGAGCAGAATGCATTTATCGAGAACCTCAGATTCCTCGGCAATGCTCACATGAATCTCAAGTTCCTGGATAATAAGATTTCTTTCAAAAACACGATCAATACGGATGTCACCCAGCTGTATGACTATACTTTCTATAACTCCAAACATCCTTATGGAAAGGGCGTCGGCGAGATCATTGACAGGCATGAGACCATCATGAACCTGAGTTTCGACTCTGTCCTGAACTACAATGATACTTATCTCGGCGGTGATCTTGCTTTCAATGCAATGCTCGGCCATTCATTCCAGAAAGTGAGCACGAGAAACATTTCTCTTGACGGAAAAGGCTTTCCTTCTGATTCTTTCGACGTGGTCGGAGTTGCTGCGGAGGTGGCCGGCTATGGAGGCAACGCTTACGCCTATGCATTGGAGTCATACTTCGGTCGTCTTAACTTCGGTTATAAGGAAAGATATACCCTCACAGCTACATTAAGAACTGACGGTTCTTCCAAATTCCGTCCTAAATACCGTTGGGGCTGGTTCCCTTCAGTTTCGTTCGGTTGGAATGTGGGAAAAGAATCATGGATGAAGGATAGCGGAGTCGATATGAAACTTCGTGCAAGTTATGGTAAGACAGGTAACCAGGAAGGTATCGGCTTATTCTCTTCACAGTCCCAAATGGCTGGTGGCAAGAACTATATGGGGCATAGCGGTATATACTCGACCGTATTCGGAAACCCTAAGCTGACTTGGGAGAAGTCCGGTCAGATTGACGTCGGTGTCGATCTCGGTTTCTTCAATGACAAACTCACATTGATTGTCGACGGCTATGTGAAGAACACGACGGACCTGCTCTATTCCAAGCCTACTTATGCAACGTCCGGTACCACTTCCATCATGAGCAATGTCGGCTCTATCCGGAACAAGGGTATAGAAGTTACCATCGGAGGAAACCTTGATTTGGGACCTGTACACTGGACAACTTCATTCAACATTGCCCATAACAAGAATACTGTAACTTCCATCACCGGAAACGATGACCTTATAGCAATCGGTGGAAACCGAGTTCTCAAAGTAGGTGAGGAAGTGGGAACATTCTATCTCTTCAAATTCGACGGCGTATACCAGTATGATGCCGAGGTTCCTGAAGCGCTTTATGCGCAGGGCGTGAGAGCCGGAGACTTCAGGTATGCAAACCTTGACGGAGATGCTGAAAATCTGATCAATGATACTGACCGCGCTGTCAAATACTCTTCCAATCCGAAATTCAGCGGAGGTTGGAGCAATACCTTCTACTGGAAAGGCTTGAGTCTTGATGTGTTCCTTTCGTATTCTTATGGCGCGAAGGTATATTTCGGACAGGGACAGAACATTACGAGATGCGCTACCAATCATGGTGTAAGAGAAGAAATGGCTGTCAACAGATGGACAGGTCCTGGCAGTACCAATGTCTATGCACGTGCTATCGCAGGTTCATCATGGAATACCAAAAATTCTGATTACTTCCTTTATGACGGCTCGTTTATCAGGCTCCGTTCTCTTACCCTTTCTTACAATTTCGGACAGAAAGTCCTTGAAAAGATTCATATGAAAGGGCTTAGGGTATTCGCACAGGGCGACAACCTGTTCCTTCTTACAAGATATCCGGGCTATGACCCTGAAGTCTCAAGCAATCTCGATGCGAGATTCTTCGGAGTGGACGACCTCAATGTTCCTCAGCCGCGTACATTTACTTTCGGTTTAAACCTAACTTTCTAAACAGGGATATAAATGAAAAGATATATTACACTTGCACTGTCCGTGCTGATGGTGCTGAATTCATGCTCGCAGATGCTGGATATATATCCGCGTTCAGCGATTTCTCCTGACGGAGTGACGGCAAATGACCTTTCTGCTCTTCGTTACGGCGTTTATTCTGCCATGCAGAACAAACCCGGCACCACAGGCTATCTTTGCTTCGATCTCCTCGGTGGTGACATTACACAGAAGAACTACAACCCGATAGATATTTATAACGGCTACATGAAGACGCTCGGCTCGAATGTTACGGGTCAATGGAACAGTTTCTATAATGAACTTTATCATGTGAACGTGCTTCTTGCTGCTGTGGAAAAGGCCGGTATTGAGGCAAATAAGGTCATCTATGGAGAAGCACATTATTTCCGTGCGATGATTTATATGAACCTCGTGACGAGATGGGGAGGCGTGCCGATTCTCAGAGTCAATACCTCGGACAGAGTGGCGAGAGACACTGTTGAGGACTGCTGGGACTTTATCAATGAAGAGCTCCAGCTCGCCATCGACAATCTTGAGACTTCTACAGACATGTATATGGTTTCCAAGGAAGCTGCACAGGCTCTTGCCGCCAGAGCATACCTCTATCAAGGAAACATGAAGAAAGCCGCCGAACTCGCAGAAGGCCTTATTACCAGCGGTAAATATGCTCTCGAAAAGGACTTCAGCAAGATTTTCGGATATGATCGCAAAGCCAACTCGGAAACAATCTTCGCCTTCAAGATGGATGATACTGAAACATCCGTCAAACTCGGCTCGCAGTACTTTACGTATGATTATGTGAACAAGGGTAGCGGATGGTATTTCCCGACGCAGACGATTATCAATCTTTTCGATGCCAATGACACGAGACTGCCGGTTTCCGTCGTTACGGTAGGTACTGACAAGTGTATGGGAAAATATCCTGGCGGACAGGCATATTCAGACCCGATAATCATCTCGAGAATCGGTGAGATCTATCTTATCAGCGCTGAGGCACTAGGTTTCCCTGACGGATGCGAGCGTCTTAACCAGCTTCGTAGAATGAGAGGCCTTTCAGATAGCACGGCAAGCTCCGAAGCCGAACTTAAAGAAGCCGTTCTTCAGGAGAGAAGGCTTGAACTCATAGGTGAAAACCTGATATGGTATGATTATATCCGTCAGGGCAAGGCAATCGAAAGATTGGGTATCACCAAGAGACAGACATTGTTCCCTATTCCGGAAGGAGAAATCAGGGAGAACCCTCTGCTCAAGCAGAATCCTGGTTGGGGTGGAAATGAACTATAAAACAGCAAGAAAATGAAATCATTGAAATATATAATCGCTGCTTCACTTGCATTGGCAGCTTGTCAGGAGAAACCTGTTCAGCCTGATTATGTGAGCAATGAACCGAAAACTGAGGTGGCTAAAACGCTCATTGAGAAGACAGATATGATAGCTGCTCTCTATTCGGACAGTGAGACTGTAATTACTGACGGATTGACAATGACGGCATTGAGCTATCTCGGCATGGACGGATGTCCTATGAGGATATGGTTCCTCAGGGCGGACCTGTCGAAACCGAATCTTTGTCTGGACCAGGTGTATGCAGGAGATGTGTTCCAGAGCGCAGGAAGCAAACTTACGGAAATGGCAAAAAAAGCAGACAGTCCGGATCATTTCGTGTGGGCCGCAACCAATTCCGATTTTGGCTCGGATGCCCAGAAAGGCCCTCAGGGCATCTTCCATCATGAAGGTAAATGCTATAAGAACACTTTCAATGAACTTCCGAATCGTCCAAGATGCTTTTTCTACATGACGCCGGACAAGAAAATCCGTATGGCGGACAAGGCTGATTATGAAAAAGTAGTGTCTGAAAATCCGGATATCGTGGAGGCAGGGGCAGGTGGACCGCTTCTTATCATTGACGGTGTGTCCCAGAATATCCCTTCACAGAAGGACGGACTTTCAGAGCGCCATCCGAGAACCTGCATGGGTGTCGAGAAAAACGGCACGACAGTATGGATGATGGTTGCGGACGGTCGTCGTTATACATGGTCCAATGGTCTGTATTACAATGATATGTGCAAGATCATGTCGGCTGTAGGCTGTCATAATATGATGAATCTTGACGGCGGCGGTTCTTCAGAAATGATAGTGCGTGCCTCTAAAGATAAGAATGAATACAATGTAATTAACTGGACCAATGATAATGGCGGAGAAGAACGCACATTGTATACGGGCATTTTATTCGTAACGAAAAAGTAAAGACGTATGAACAATATATTCAAGACAATCTGCCTCGTGCTGACAGGTGCAGCGCTGGCATCTTGTACGCTCGATTTTCCTAAGGAATCCGATTATCCTTTCCTTAGCGGAAATACCGGGCAGACACCTGAAATTACATTCTCCGGGCAGAATGATATAGCAGTGGGGAAGACGGGTGGAGAATTCAAAGGCTCTTTCAAATCGAACCTTCCGTGGGTCGCTGAAAGCCTCGTTGACTGGATAGAAATCACAAGTGACAAAAGGGGAATGGGCGGAAACGGTGAAACTGAATTGACTTTCAATGTTACCCGGAACACGACTCTCAAGTCCCGTACAGGACAAATCCGTGTATCTATTACAAGTGATGCGGAAGCTTGTATAAAGGTGGTTCAGGAGCCAAGTCTTCCGGAAGACCTTGGCAATGAATGGTTCATCAAACCGGGTGCCACGGGAAAAGGCTCTTCTTGGGAGGATGCGACAGATCTTGGCGAAGCTTTGAAGGCGTGTGTTACTGCGGACAAATTGTATCTTGCAGCCGGAACATATACTCCGACACAATATGCAGGAGGCAGCAGCGATGCGGACAAGACATTCCTTCTGACTCAGAATGTCAGGATTTACGGTGGTTATCCTGCAAATCCTAAAGCAGGAGATGCAGCGGATCCAGCTGTCAACAAAACCATTCTCAGCGGAAATGAAAGTTCCACCCGTCATGTGTTTATCATAGCCGCTCCCAAGGATGACGACTACAGCATACAGATCAATGGAATTACAGTCCGTGGAGGATGCAACACAAGTACAAAAGCCGGCTCCAATAAACTGAACGGTGAATATTTCTTCACCGGATATGGTGCCGGAGTCTATGTTCTCGGTTCCAAAGTCAAGTTTACAAATTGCTTTATCAAGGATAATAAATCTGTCAAGTTCGCATGCGGTATGTTCAGTACGAACAATTCCTATGTGGAGATGGAGCATTGTGAAATAACTGACAATATGGTGGAAAACGGAAATGCTGCCGGAATCCACAATGCGGGTACGATGATTCTCAGAAACTGCGGTATCAGACGTAACGGCTGCACCACGAACTCGCTTGTCGGCGGTTTTTACAATTACGACACGGACAAGAAGCTTAATACTGCCAAAGCATATCTTTACAGTTGCGAGTTTGAAAACAATTCAGCTTCTACCAACTGGAAGAGAGTCAGTAATTTCTATGGCCGTGAAAATTCCTTCTCGGTGATAGTCAATACCACTTTCTACGGCTCAGATGCAGGAAATGCTCCTATTGCGATTTTTGGAAAGGGTGTAACTGATACTGAAGCTTATATCATCAGCTGTACTGTTGCAGGAAACAAATCCAGCAGCCCGGATGTATGCTCAGGTATAGCTCAGATAGATAGTAAGGTGAAAGTTTATAATTCAATAGTTTCCGGCAATAAAGGAGGACGCGATGGTATCTGGGCAATAAAGAGCACAATGAATGAACTTATTGACCAGAGAACAGAGACTGTTTCTTATTCCATCAATGCCGAGAAGGTGTTCGGTGATGACGATGTAATGTCAGGCCTCTTGTTCGATCCTGAGAAAATGCTAGGAAAGGCTTCAAATGGTGTCATTCCTCTGATCGGCGCAGGCAATCCAGCCCTCACAAACGGTATGACGACAGACCAGCTGAAGTCCATCAAGAGCGGCCGGGAACCGGAAATCGATGAAACGGAAGTGGCCAAGGACCAGAAAGGCAACCCTCGTACCGGTAAAGTCATGGGTGCCTATGTAGGAAAATAATCAATAAAATACTAAACTAGACTATGCTTCAAGGGAGTTGTCCGTCACGGACAGCTCCCTTTTTTACTTTACACATTCCCGCAGGCATCAATTTTCTATGGTTGCTTTCAGCGCTTGAGCTTCTCAATCTGGAGGTGGCATGTAGAAAAGAGGAGCAACCTCACGGCTGCCCCTCTCCAAAAACGTTCTTTGTTATATTGAAACCGAACTCAATTCGGCTCCTATGCGATGTATTGCGGCCACAATCTTTTTTGTGGTCTTTTCTCCAGGGAATGCTGCTCCACTCTTGTATTGCCTCATTTTGCTTTCGTTGATACCTGCATACTGAGCGAAGCGGCTGGCATTGATGAAATCGAAATCTTCGAAGAATGATGGCATGTCATAGCGAAACGTGACCTGATACTCTTCAGGAACACAATCTCCGTCCGCCAAAGCTAAATCACGGCAATCCTCGACGCTTTCGCGGAAATCTGCTTTGGCCTCCTCGATTGTCTCCCCAAAACCGCCGAAATGATTTTTGCCAAAACTTTGCGAGGACGTGATAGCAAATCGCCCGTCCGTTCCCTTTTCAATAATTGCTACTATCTTATACATATTCATAATATACTTTCGAGAAAAAGTTCTCTGTTATTCAGAACTCTTCATATAACAAAGAACTTTGTATTTGTAAAAGTAACGTATTCGTTACTGATTTCCAAATATTTTTATCTTTTTAGCACCATTTTTCCCGATTAACGGGCTTTACGTACGCGAAGCGCGGCTCACGTCAATCGAGCATGATGAACGGGGCCCAGTAGAACGGGGCGTTGAAATCCGGGCTGTGCATGAGGTCGTATCTGGCGAGGTCCAGGGCCTCATGCTTGGTTTTTCCGGCAATGAGGTGCGTGTAAAAGCGCATCATGAATTCGGAAGTGGCGGTATCATTGACACTCCAGAGAGTCATGAGAATGGTCTGGACACCGGCTTTCTTGAACGCGGTCTGGAGTCCGACGATGCCGTCTTGCGATACGGTTCCGGAGGCTGTGTTGCAGGCGGCAAGCACCACCATGGAACAGTGGCTCATATCGAGTTGCGCTATCTCGGCACCATTGAGCAGACCGTCATTCAGGGGAGCGCCCAATGGTTTGCCTTGCGGAGAAACTGCCATGAAAGGTCCTTCGCCGCGAAGACTGCGGGCAGCACTGGAAAAGAGCAGACCGGATCCAGCACATTGGTCGTGGTGCGTAATTAATTGGTAAGTAAATAATTAGCCGTTTTCAGAGTTTGCGAAACATCAACTCTGAAAATGCCTAATCCCTTGTGAAACAGAGCCTTATGCTCCACGAGAATGCTTAATGTTATTTACGTCGGCTTTGTATGATAATTAACTTGGTCAATCAAATTAAATTTAAAATAAATAGGCGGAGTATTTAACTCTGACCATGAGACTAATCTGTGGATTCTATCATTCGTGGTTAAATCCACTTGAAGCTATTAAACACTCTATCAAAATCTTCTTTCCACGTGTTGGATTCTTTTTCTCTATATGATAGAACAAGTTTTACCATTTCGTTATCATTCTGGAAAAGTGCTATTCTGCAAACAACTGGGATGGAAGTATCAAATTTATTCCCTGTTCGCTTATAGTCTATCTGAATGCAATTTGCCCCATTAATAGTCGACCATTTATACGAATAGTTCCCCATTAAAGAGGCTGCAGGTCCAATACAACCCTTGACCAATTCATCGAGCGCAGACTTCCATTCGTAATCCAGTGTTTCCGTCTCTGTAGCTTTCATAAAATCTCCCGATGCTCCTTTCAAGTATTGGATCATTATTCGACAATACTGAGCAAGTGATGCCTTTTCTTTTATGGAAAGCCCTTTCTGTTGAAAAATGATGTTATCGTCATTTTGGGGCAGGTTCAAACTTCTCAGATACTTCGAATACTCATCGTCTTTACCGCGTAGTTCGACTGTCGAAGGCACTGAAATCTGAAAGGAATTACCTACTGAATATGTATTCCATCCTTCAGGTAAAGGACCTTCTTTCTGTTTAAAGTCGTGATTTTGAACGATAAGTTCTTGCGTTTTAGAATCATCTGATGAACTCGAATGGGCTATTGCAAAGATAAGTCCAACTACAGTCATTACTAATGTAGCAATCAAATATGGCTTTGCTCCGTCCAAAGCACCCTTGATAGCATTCTCTGAATCCTTCTTCAGATTTGAATAAAACGCTTTGACATATTCCTCGGCAGCCATTCTTGCTTGTTTAATATCCTGTCGGAGTTGGTCATCTTGAATATCATAATCTTTTGGTGCAGATGCTTGTTTCGAAAAACTCTTGGGGGCAACATGTTGATGGAACTGGTACTCTTTATCATAACGTGCTCTCGCATCCACATTACTGAGGATTGAGTAAGCCTCGTTGATATCTTTCATCAGTTCTGTTGTATCCCTATCAGGATTCTTGTCTGGATGCCATTTGAGCGCTTGAGCACGATAAGCCGCTTTAATCTGCTCTAGCGTCGAGGTCTCAGGAATTCCGAGTATACTATAGTAGTTCTTGAACATTTCACTTACCTTTTCTCTATATCGGAGTCTGTATTGTTATTATTGTCATCCTTTTTCCAAACAGACTTCAGTGCTCCAATCAATCCAGCAAAAGCGATAAGAGCGAGTATTCCAGGTGTGCTGTGACCGGCATCGCCACGAACACCAACAATGACTGCGAAAAGAAAAAAGAAAACAACGATTGCGATAACTGTAATGATAATTTTAGATGTCTTTTTCATTATTCTATAACTTTAATTGTTAAACTTCAGTGCTTCGTTCAAACCGATATGTCGAATCATAATATTGATAGTTATGTTGTTATTTAGCCTGTTATCTTCACTTAAGTGATAATTATAACTGCAATAATATGAATTAAAACCAATAAAACAAACAGTACAATGAAATTGAAAAAGGAACTTGACAAGGAAAGAAAAATTTTGGTAACTTTAGATGGAGAAAAACTAAACTTTATAAACGCATAATACAGATGAAGATATTTGGACTGCCAGGGACATCTTTTTCGCCAAGAAGGGCGCTTGGCATTGATGTGCTTAAGCGGAAAATTGCAACAGCGACAGGAATCCCCACTACGAAACAGTGGATTGAAAAGAAGATCGGCAAAACTGTCATTAAGGGAGTGAAGTCTATCTTTGATAAATGACCGGATAACCCACTTTGAATCAAACAAATAAACTTGATTCGGCAAAATCAAACAATTCAGATGGAAACTGCACGAGTATATGCATTTGAAGGAGAACTTTGTGAAGTGGGGGCAGATAGTGGGCCATGATACGGTAATCGGCCTGCTCGGAAAGATAGGAAACGCCGCCAAGACTCCGGCACACATGCATTACACGATACTGACACCCGTGCCGCATTTCCGGCTATACGACAAGGTTTATGGAAACGGCCGGCAGCCTGAGAAGTTCAATTGGCAGAAAATGTTTTATCTCAATCCTAACGAATACCTGAGAAGCAAATGATAAAAGAATTATTTACCCGGAAATCTGACGAATTATACTATCGCCAGCAGGGAATTGAGCGCTTCATAGATGCGCAGAAGACTGACTATAAGATTGCATTGGCGGAGATTGAACGTGGGCGGAAGCAGAGTCATTGGATCTGGTATATCTTTCCGCAGCTTGTCGGGCTGGGTCGTAGCTGCTACTCGACACTTTATGGCATCCGCGGTCGGGAAGAAGCGGAGGAGTATCTTCAGAATGAAGTGCTGGGCCATCGGCTGCGCGAGATTACGAATGCGCTGCTGAAGCACAATGACAAGTCGGCCGAGGAAATTTTCGGCGGGCTCGATGCAATGAAAGTGCGTTCCAGCATGACCCTGTTCGACGCAATTTCGCCTGACGACATCTTCGCGCAAGTCCTGGATACGTTCTATGACGGGAAACGCTGCGAGTTCACATTGTCGGCAATCGCGGACAAAACTGTATAGCGCCCTCTAAAACGCTTGGAGTATAGATTTTGTGGCAATTTATACTCGGCAAAGTGGGCTTTTCTGAAATTTTTGCTATATTTGTAACAAATAATATATTGTTTGTTTTGGCGAAAATTATGGAATTATGAATAATATGTTAGCATTTAATCTGTCTGTGCCTAAAGATGTTTCGTTACAGATAGCGGCAAGAGTGAAGGCCAGAAGATTGGAGCTGGACTTGACTCAGGAAGGATTGTCAGCCAGAGCCGGTATCAAGTTTGCCACCTATCGCAGATTTGAGCAGACTGGTGAAATATCATTGAGAGGTTTGCTCCAAATCGGGTTTGCCTTGAATGCACTTTCTGATTTTGATGCACTCTTTACTCAGAAACAGTATCAGACGCTTGATGATGTTTTGAATGAGCAATATGTTTCACGAAAAAGGGGTAAGAAAAATGAATAGCATACGGCAGATTGAAGTCATTTATGATAACCGTCCGGTGGGACGGATGGCGCTGTCGAAAGACGGGTTGTGCGCATTTGAGTATTCAAATGAATGGCTCAATTCTGGTTTTTCGATCTCTCCATTTGAGTTGCCATTGCGCCAAGGGGTGTTCATTGCCAAACCACGTCCGTTTGAAGGCGGCTTCGGGGTCTTTGACGATTGCCTGCCGGATGGGTGGGGGTTGCTTGTGCTGGACAGATATTTACAGAAAAAAGGGGGCAATCCACGGACATTGACTTTGTTGGATCGTCTTGCGATAGTAGGTTCTACCGGACGAGGAGCACTGGAGTTCCGTCCTGACAGAAGTGTCATATCGGACCGGGAGTATGTAGACTTTGAAAAAATGGCGTTGGAAGCCGAACAAATACTTGATAGTGAGGAATATAGGGGAGATGGAATTGAGGAGTTCCAATACCGTGGCGGCTCTCCCGGCGGCGCGCGTCCGAAAATATTTGCCCGTCATGAAGGGAAAGAATGGCTGGTGAAGTTCAGAGCGAAGGCGGATTCCCCGAATATTGGTAAAGAAGAATACCGTTATTCGCTTCTTGCAAAGAAATGCGGAATTGAGATGCCTGAAACACGACTGTTTGAGGATAAGTATTTCGGTGTGGAGCGTTTTGACCGGACGTCGAACGGAAAGTTACATGTGGTCAGTGTCGCCGGCCTTATTGGAGCAGATTATCGTCTGCCCAGCATTGACTATTCCCATATTTTTCAGGTATGTGCTGCTTTGACGCATAATGTGTCCGAGATGAAAAAAGTGTATCGTTTGATGGTATTCAATTATTTGATAGCCAATAAAGATGACCACGCCAAGAATTTTTCGTTTATCCATCGTGATGGCGAATGGCATTTTGCACCTGCATACGACCTTCTGCCAAGTGATGGCATCAATGGGTTTCGCACAACCTCGATCAATGATAAAATCGAACCGAAGAAGGAGGATTTGTTTGCCGTGGCTGAAAAGTCCGGATTGGACAAGAAAGAGGTGGTAGAGATTTTTGACGAGATGACGAAATTATCGGGGGTATAGCGCCCTGGAAAGCTTATAAAAATGAACGATACGAAGCAGTACAAAAATGCGTCCCTGATCGTTTGCGGGGCAATGTGTGCCATATTGATGGTAAATAATCTCTCCGGGGTGTCCGCCGGCGTGATGCAGTAAGTGTCTCCATGGTGTTATCCCGAGACTGCTGACGAGACCAGGGCTACCCCAAGACCGTGGCTCCCATGTCCTCCGTGTCTCTCGTGCGTGCTAAAACGTTTTCTGCTCACGTCGCGTTCAATTTTGGCCACGACGTGCGTGGAAAACGTTTTAATACGCATAGGGAGTTACATTGCATGGAAATGACCATCAGTAAAGACCATGTGGCAGAGAAGCCCCGGCGGGGGTGGGACCTCTGGAGGCATGGTCGCCCATGACCTTGTGAATGGGTGTCAGGCGATAGCCTGACGGGATGAGCGAAGCGAACCTCCAGAGGTCCCACCCTCGCCGGGGCGCATCCAAACCACTGCCAAAACGCGCCACTCAAAGTCCAACATCGGGATGCGGCCACGGGGCCTTTTGTAACTCATTGATAATCAGATAACATTTTAACAAGAGCGTGGAAACGCAGCCAAAAAAAGGCCGCGTTTCCACGCTCTATTTTATAACTTATTGATAATCAACGCTCCCAAAAATTGAGCGTGGCCGCGTCCCGACAGTCGCTTACGAGCATTCCGAAAGACCTCCCGACGAGCATCCGGACAGGGCATGGCCAGATGGCAGATGGCGTAGTGGCGGACTTGGCGAGATGGAGGGCGTTTTCACAGGCCTACCCCATGGAATGCCAGGCATGGGCGCTTCGTGGTAAGCCATCAATCCCGCCATCCACGCCATCCACGCCAGCCAGCGCCACGCCATCCCCACCAGCTACTCCATCAACTTCTTGTACTTGAACCTCTTAGGCTCCTCGTCGCCCAGACGCTTCTTCTTGTTCTCCTCGTACTCGGAATAAGTACCCTCGAAGAAATAAACCTGGGAATCACCCTCGAACGCAAGGATATGTGTGGCGATACGGTCCAGAAACCAGCGGTCGTGGGAAATCACCACGGCACAGCCGGCAAAATTCTCGAGACCCTCCTCCAGGGCACGTATAGTGTTGACATCCACGTCATTGGTAGGCTCGTCGAGCAGAAGGACATTGCCCTCATCCTTGAGCGTGAGCGCCAGATGCAGCCTGTTTCTTTCACCACCTGAAAGAACCCCGCAACGCTTCTCCTGGTCGGAACCGGTGAAATTGAAACGCGACACGTATGCACGCGCATTTACATCCCTCTTGCCCAGCCTGATCCAGTCTGAACCATCCGCAATCGTCTGAAACACAGTCTTGTCCGGGTCAATGCTCTTGTGCTGCTGGTCCACGTAAGCCAGCTTCACGGTCTCGCCGATGGTAATCTCGCCGCTGTCCGGCTGCTCCAGACCCATTATGAGGCGGAACAATGTCGTCTTACCGGCGCCGTTAGGACCGATTACACCGACGATACCGGCAGGCGGAAGAACGAACGAAAGATGCTCGAACAGCAACTTGTCGCCGTACGCCTTCGAAACATCATTGAAAAGAATGACCTTGTTGCCGAGCTTCGGACCTTCCGGAATGTAGATTTCGAGATTAGCCTCCTTCTCTTTGCCGTCCTGGCTGGCGAGCTTCTCATACGCGCCGAGTCTGGCCTTCGACTTCGCGTGACGGGCCTTCGGAGCCATTCTGACCCACTCCAGTTCTCGTTCCAATGTCTTTCTGCGCTTGCTTTCCTGTTTCTCTTCCATCTCCAGACGCTTGGTCTTCTGCTCCAGCCATGAAGAATAATTGCCCTTCCAAGGAATGCCCTCACCTCTGTCAAGCTCCAGAATCCAGCCCGCCACGTCATCGAGGAAGTAACGGTCATGGGTCACGGCGATGACTGTGCCCTTATACTGCTGAAGATGAGCCTCCAGCCACTGGATACTCTCCGTGTCGAGGTGGTTGGTCGGCTCGTCGAGGAGAAGCACGTCAGGCTGTTGGAGAAGCAGACGGCAAAGCGCCACCCTACGCCTTTCACCACCGCTCAATGTGGCAATCTTCGCATCGGAAGGCGGACACTGGAGCGCGTCCATCGCCCTTTCCAGCTTCGAATCGATTTCCCATCCGCCGCAATGCTCTATTTTCTCGGTCAGTTCGCCCTGTCTCTCAATGAGTTTGTTCATCTCGTCATCACTCATCGGCTCGCAGAACTTCAGGTTCACTTCCTCATACTCCTTGAGCACGTCCATAATCTCCTGAACGCCCTCCTGAACCACCTCCAGGACCGTTTTCTCCGGATCCATCTGAGGCTCCTGCTCCAGGTAGCCGACGCTGTACCCCGGGGCCCAGACTACCTCTCCCTGATAGCTCTGCTCGACTCCGGCAATGATTTTCATCAATGTCGATTTGCCGGAACCGTTCAGACCTATGATGCCGATCTTCGCTCCGTAAAAGAATGATAGACAGATGTCTTTAAGTATAATTCGATTGCTCGATGGGAGGACCTTTCCTACCCTGTTCATGGAAAAGATGATCTTCTCGTCTGCTATTTCGGATATATCTTGTATGAAGCACGCGAGTACGGCTCCCTGCCGTGCCGGGTTAATAAAAATTGTCAATGCCGTAGTCCGCAAAGATACGAAGGAAATCGCGATTTATTCCTATATTTGTCGGTTCAATGAAGTTGATTATGGAGCAGAAAAAGAAGAAATTATATCCGATGAAGTTCCGTCCTGTAGCAGAACGCGCCGAATGGGGCGGAAACTGGTTCATCGGCAAGATGGGAAAAACATATACTGAACAGGTCGAGGCCGGATTGTCCGGAGCAGGGAAGAAGAAATATGTCGAGATGCCGTTGACCAAGACGGACAAGATAGGGGAGAGCTGGGAACTTGCCGACCTCGGATTCCGGGACTCCGAAGTCGTGGGAGGCTGGCTGGAAGGCAGTACCATCAGCGAAATCCTGGAAACATACCTCGAAGACATTGTCGGAGAAAACTCCTACGCCCGTTTCGGACGCCAATTCCCGCTGATGGTCAAGCTTCTGGACGTCGAAGGCAGGACGCCGCTCATGGTATGTCCAGACGATGAGATAGCAGCGCAGCGTTACGACACCCTCGGCAAGGTGAAACTCTGGCATGTGCTTGATGCTGAGCCCGGTTCGAAGCTTTACATGGGCCTCCGTGAAGAAATCTCCGCGACGGAACTATATGAAAGGTGCCACAACGGGACGCTGGAGGAAGTGCTCAACGTGGTGACTCCGCACAAAGGAGATTCATACCTCATTCCATCAGGTCTCATGCACGCGGCAGCCGGCGGTGTGGTGATTGCCGAAATCGCCGAATCATCCGACCTGGACTTCAAGATTTACAACTGGGGAGATGCCGTCATGACAAATGCCGCATCTTTCACTTATGACCCTTCCGGCGCCGGACGCGATGCCACCAAAAAGAGCACACGCCGCAACCTGATGGATGACGTAATGTCTGATACTGAGGAACTTTCACTCGAAGCGGCCTTCGATTTCGTGAATCTTGGCAGGTACGACACGGCATTGACAATCCCTGCCGGCGGACACTCCGACAAGGTGCATGACCTCCACGTGAAATCCGCTGCCGCTCCGGACGCCTCCGCTGACAAGGTGACGGACAAACTCGTGTCAATCAGGGAGTTCACCGTGACGAAAATCGCGCTGAAAGACGCCCTGCACATCGACACCGGCACCTCCGACGCCTTCCTCATATACGTTTGTACCTCCGGTTCAGCCGCCGTCCAGATACAGAAACAGGACTCCGGAATTGACAAATATGATGTCAATGCCGGTGAACTTCTCCTGATACCGGCCGAGTTGACCGACTTCTTCATCGTTCCCCAGGACAGGGATACCGTCCTTCTCGAAGCCACTATCGAGCCATACGAGGAAGAAGACGGGTATATCGACCCGTCCGTTGAGGCCAAACTCCCGGAAGACGACGCCGATGACCGTTTTGTCAATGATGGCGGCACGAAAGCCTCTGTCGAGGATTTGCTCCGTGCTAACATGAAAAAAGCCAAAGACTGGCCGTTGAATTGATTCGTCTATTATGGAAGAAGTAAGAATAGACAAATATTTATGGGCAATCCGGGCCTTCAAGACCAGAAGCGAGGCGACCGAAGCATGCAAGGGTAACCGCGTGAAGGTCAATGGCTCCGATGCGAAGCCCTCCAAGATGATCCGTATCGGCGACAGCATCGAAGTGCGCAAGGCCGCCATACATTTCACCTATAAGGTTATGGGACTGATAGAAAATCGTGTAGGGGCGCAGCTGGTGCCCCAATATGCGGAAAACCTTACGCCGCAGTCCGAATTGGATAAGATGAAAGCTCCGGTGGAGACATTCTTCGTCAAGCGCGACCGTGGTGCCGGACGGCCTACCAAGAAAGACCGACGCACCATCGATGCCATGTGGGGCGAGATTGATTTCAATGCCGAATTGCCGGACGACCCGCCGGGATATGATGACATTGACCTGTAACACGCAAAATAAACCCCGGCTCTTTGGTTGAATCGAGTCGGGGTTAAATATGTTTTTCGTAAATGCGAAACGGCAAAGATTTTATTTCAAATACTTTTTCGCCTGCTCTGCGATCAATTCCGCATCGTCGAAATAATTGATACGCATTGCGTTACGAACCTCATCCAATGTCTTGGCGGCAGTCTCGCGAGCCTTCTCGGTGCCCCTCTTCAAGATATTGAACACCTCAGGGATATCCTGCTCGAACTCATGACGCCTTGCGCGGATCGGATCGAGTCTCTTGTTAAGGACGCTGTTCAGGAACTTCTTGCAGGTTCCGTCACCGATGCCGCCCTTTACATACTGCTCCTTCAGCTCCTCCAGACACTTGAACTCAGGCCAGAACTCTGCGAAATCCTCAGGAGTGCTTAACGCATCCATATATGTGAAAACAGCATTGCCTTCCAAATGGCCCGGCTCGTCCTGACTCATACGAGGCTCGCCGTTGCACATCTTCTTCACCTTCTTCCATACGGTAGCCGCATCATCGCTCAAGTAAATGCAGTTGCCGAGAGATTTGCTCATCTTGGCCTTGCCGTCAGTTCCCGGGAGTCTCATACATACGCAGTTCTGTGGAAGCAGGATTTCCGGCTCCACTAGCACCTCACCGTAGATGCTGTTGAACTTGCGGACGATTTCGCGGGTCTGCTCCAGCATCGGCTCCTGGTCCTCGCCGGCCGGCACGATTGTGCCCTTGAATGCGGTAATGTCCGCAGCCTGGCTGACAGGGTAGCAAAGGAATCCTGCAGGAAGCGAATTCTCGAACTCCCTCATCTGGATTTCGGACTTCACGGTAGGATTTCTCTGAAGCCTGGCCACCGTCACGAGATTCAGGTAATAGAATGTCAGCTCGGTAAGCTCAGGAATCATGGACTGTATGAACAATGTGCATTTGTTCGGATCGATGCCGCATGAGAGGTAGTCCAATGCCACCTCGATGATGTTCTGACGTACCTTCTCCGGGTTGTCGTAATTGTCCGTAAGTGCCTGTGCGTCAGCGATAAATACGAACATCTTGTCGTAATCGCCAGCGTTCTGAAGTTCGACTCTGCGTCTCAATGAACCGACGTAGTGTCCCAGATGCAACTTGCCTGTCGGCCTGTCGCCTGTCAAAATGACTTTTTCCATATCGTAATATCTTTATATTCCAATGTTTTTGTGCGTCTCCTGACTTCGGAGCCAAGCAATCCTCAAAGGTACTAATTTATCACGAATAAACCGCCGCTTTCCTCATGATTCGCCTCGCCCGATAGCATTTAGCTTCCATAAAAGTTTACTTTTTTTTGGTAAACTTTTTCAGGACGATACATCTAGCGTGGAGCGTAAACATCTGACTATTAAACGATTAACCATTTTCAGAGTCTGCATACCGATAACTCTGAAAATGGTTAACTATCTATATCATAACGCTTTATGCGCCACGATGATTTGTCACGGCCGCTTTACTTTTTGAAAAATCTGTTGTAAAGACCGAGGAAGCCTGCTCCGTGACGGGCCTCGTCCTTTGCCATCTCGTGGACGGTGTCATGGATTGCATCGTAGTTGAGCTGCTTTGCCTTGGTAGCGATGGCGAGCTTGCCCTCGCATGCACCAGCCTCAGCCTCAATGCGTTTCTCAAGATTGGTCTTGGTATCCCATACTACATCACCGAGAAGCTCTGCGAATTTTGCAGCATGCTCGGCCTCTTCGAAAGCATATCTCTTGAAAGCCTCTGCGATTTCAGGATAGCCCTCACGCTCTGCCTGGCGGCTCATTGCCAGATACATGCCGACCTCGGTGCACTCTCCCATGAAGTTGGCCTCCAGACCCTCATGAATCTCAGGGTCGCAACCTTTGGCAACGCCTACTACATGTTCGCAGGCCCAGCTTCTCTGGCCTTCTTCCTTTACCTCGACGAATTTGTCAGCCTTTGCATGGCATACAGGGCACTCTGCCGGTGGATTCTCACCCTCATAAACGTAACCGCATACGAGACATCTGAATTTCTTTTTCATAATATTTCTCCTTTTAATTTGTTGTATATTAATATTTCCGTTGTCCTAATTTAGAAAAATTCTAAATCCAAGAGCAAAGTTAGCAATCTTTCTCCAATATGCAAGCCTTAACGCAAATTTTTTAACAATAATCGTCTCAAACTCTTGATAACGCCTCTCAAGAACCGTATATTTGTAATACATAACCATGTTGTTCTTATGACCCCATTTCTAAGGCAAGTTGCCCGGCATTACTACGATGCCGCCGATAATATCAGCAGACTCTGTTTCATCTTCCCCAACAGGCGTTCCATGGTGTTTTTCAACAAATGGATTGCCGGGTGCGTGAAAGATGCGCCTCATCCGAAGCCCGTCATTGCCCCGGCAGCATTGACGATGAACGAATTTTTCTATCGCGTCAGCGGTGCGGCCGCGACCGACAGGGTGAACCTCCTTCTGGAACTGTACGACTGTTATAAAGCATTGAACAGCAAGGCGGAGCCTTTGGACGATTTTATATTCTGGGGCGACGTGATATTGAGCGATTTCGACGATACGGACAAATATCTCGCCGACCCGAAACGGCTTTATACGAATGTCGCGGACTTCAAGGAAATCCAGGATACCTATTCTTATCTGTCGCCGGAACAGCTCGAAGCGATACAGCATTTTATAAGCCATTTCCGGAAAGGCGGCAAACTGACCGTCAATTTGGATGCCGAAAATCCCGATGTGAAGGAACGCTTCCTGATGATTTGGAACCTGCTTTATCCGCTCTACCGGAACTTCAACAAGGCATTGGAAGAGAAGGGGATGGCGTATGAAGGCATGGCATACAGGGAATTCGCGGAAAGGCTGAAAACGGAAAGCGCCGTCGATATCCTTGCCGACAGCTTCCGTGACACGGAAAAGTTCGTGTTCGTGGGACTCAACGCATTGAACGAATGCGAGAAAACGGCGATGCGCAAGATGCGTGATGCCGGGATCGCGGAGTTCTGCTGGGACTTTTCTTCGGCAATGCTGCGCGACCCTATGAATCGATCCTCGATGTTCATGTCGCAGAATGTCATGGAATTTCCGCAGGCCTTCACATTGGATGACGGACCGTCCGACAAGGCGGCATTGGCCGAAGGCCCGGCAATTCATGTCCTGAGTGTGCCGTCGGCGGTGGGACAGGCGAAGTATCTGCCTGAAATATTGCAGGAAATCGCTGCGGAAAAGACCGGCGGAGACCTCTCCGGGGTCGGAAACCTGGATGTCCCCGGTGCCGATACGGCCATCGTGCTCCCCGACGAGGGCCTTCTGATACCGCTCCTGAACACGATACCGTCGGAAATCGGCAATGTGAATGTCACGATGGGCTACCCGATGTCGGGCAGCGAGGTCTATGCGCTCATGAACAATGTAGCCGCCCTCCAGCTCCATATCCGCAAGACCAAATCCGGCTGGTCATTCTACCACAAGCAGGTCTGGTCGATTTTCTCATCCGGTCTGCTCAATGCGGTTCTGGATGACGAGGCCAAGGAACGGATTGCGAAAATCAAAGCCGAGGCGCGGTACTATATTCCGCAGTCCGATCTCTCCGGAATATGGCCTTTCGACTTGATATTCAGGCCGGTAATCGCAGATCCCAAGGCAGCTGACGCCGGACAGATACGCAATTTCTGCTCATATCAGCTGGAACTCCTCAGTGAAATCGGAGCGAAGATTTCCGGCATGGAAGGCATGGCCCTGGAGACGCATTTCGCCAAGCAGTATTACCTCTCCGTCAACCGTCTGAAATCACAGGCCCTGGCCATTCTTCCGATGACGTATGTCCGTATGTTGCAGCAGCTTATAGGCGGTATTTCGGTTCCTTTCAAGGGCGAGCCGCTGAAGGGCCTCCAGATCATGGGCCCTCTCGAAACCAGGTCGATGGACTTCACGAACCTCATTGTCCTGTCCTGCAACGAAGGCGTCTTCCCGCGCAGGAGCGTGAGCTCGTCTTTCATCCCGCCTGAACTCCGGAAAGGCTTCGGGCTCCCGACATATGAAAACCAGGATGCGGTCTGGGCATACTATTTCTTCCGCATGATCCAACGCGCTGAAAATGTGTGGCTTCTGTACGATTCCCGCACCGACGGCCTGAAATCCGGCGAGGAAAGCCGCTATATAAAACAACTGACTTTCCAATACAAATACGCGAAGATGACCCGCGAAGCCGTGAAATACCGCATCGAAATGCCGTCCGACGAAACCGCCATCGAAAAGACCGCCGAGGACCTCGACCGTATCAGGACAATGACCTATTCCGTGTCGTCGCTCCAGCGTTATCTCGCCTGCCCGGCTCAATTCTACTACGGCTCGGTGAAGAAGCTTCAGCCGGAGTCAGAAGTCTCAGAATCAATGGATTCCAGCATGGTCGGCTCCGTGTACCACGACACGATGTACGCCCTGTATCTCGGCGGCGTCGCCCTCGATCCCGAGTTCGATATGGACAGGAAAAATGTTCAGGCCAATGTCCGTGAACCGCTGAAGGAAATAACGCGCGAATACATTGACAGGCTGATCGCGGAAAAAGACAGCATCATCAGGCCGAAAGTCCGCGCGCTCATCCGCAGGCAGCTCAATGCCGAAGAGGTGGCGGGACGTAACCTGGTGCTGGAGAACGTCATAAACCAATATGTCCTGAAAACATTGGAAAAGGACATTGAACTGATGCGGATAAAGAAGGTCGACAGATTTCAGATCCGGGGGCTGGAGCTGGAGAAATGGTGGACGTTCGATGGCTTCAAGTTCGTGGGCTACATCGACAGGATGGACAGCTTCGAGCCCGGAGTGGTGCGTATCGTCGATTACAAGACCGGAAAGGTCGAGGACGAAGACATCAATATAAATAAGGAAAATGCCCCTGCGATAGCGGAAACCCTTTTCGGCGTGGATGTGAAAAACCGCCCTTCCAAGGCGCTCCAGCTGTTCCTCTACGACCGTTACGTGGAAAAGGATGTCCGTGACGAGGCTGTGGAAAATGTGATTTATCCTGTGCCCAAGTTGTTCAATTCCGGTATTTTGTCTTCTTCGGAATGCAAGGAATTCGATGACTTGGTAACGGGGAAACTGAAAGAACTTTTCAAGGAATTGTCTGCCCCGGAGGTCGGATTCCGCAGGACGACCGACACGGCAATCTGCGGATGGTGTGATTTCAGGAAAATTTGCGGTAGATAGGAGATAGGACATGATCAAGATACTTAAAGCATCGGCAGGCTCAGGAAAGACTTTCAGCCTGGCAAAAGAATATATCAGCCTTCTGCTCGGAAGCGGTGATCCTTACGCTTACCGCCACATCCTGGCAGTGACGTTTACCAACAAGGCGACGGACGAGATGAAGCAGCGTATCCTGAAAGAACTGGATGTGCTGGCCTCCGACCCGGCCGCGTCCAATTATATTGATGACATTGTTGCCGGCTCCGGAAAAAGCACCGGGGAAATATCGGCATTGTCCCGCAAGCTCCTCTTCAATGTGCTGAACGATCACAGTGCGTTCTCTGTCAGCACGATAGACCACTTCTTCCAGCGGACATTGAAAGCGTTCTCGCGCGAAATCGGGCAGTTCGCGTCTTATCAGGTCGAACTGGACAAGAATTCATTGGTCACGGAAAGCGTGGACAGGATCCTCGATGCCCTCACGGAAGACAACAGCGCCCTCCTGTCCTGGCTGACCGAAAGCGTGAGCGAGCAGCTCCTCAAGAACGGAAAGTTTTCATTGGACAAGGAACTGTACGAGACGGCGATAGCGATGAAGAGCGAAGAGCATCGCGAACTCGTTGAAAGATACGGCATTGACGAAGACAAAGCGTGCTCGAAAAGCGTGTTGGCGGGATTGAAGAAAGGCTGTGCCGCCATTGCCAATGATTTCCAGACGGAGGTCCGCGATGCCGCCAAAGCGGTCAAGGCCGCCATGGGGAATGTCAATGCTGATGACTTCAACGGCAAATTCATGAAAGCCGTGGATGGTTATGCGGACAAGCCTGATGGTGAACCTGTTGCACGTCCTACCGATGCCTTCATGAAGAAAGCCGCCGACAAGGAACTCTGGTTCGCGAAGACCAAGGCCGCGTCACTTTTGCCGCTGGTGGACGGGAAACTGGACGCGCCGCTGGATAAGTTCATATCGCTTTTCGGATGGCGATATAAGGAATACCGCACGGCGCAAATCCTTCAGGCCCAGATATATTCGCTCGGTCTCAGCCGGGAAATCAATGATTCGTTCAATGACTTGAAACGGGAAAAGAACGTGCTCAGCCTGGACGACTCGAACACCATATTGAAGGGCATCATTGACGGTAGCGATACTCCTTTCATCTATGAGAAAATCGGGGTGCGTTACGACCACTTCCTTCTGGACGAGTTTCAGGACACCTCCAATATCCAGTGGGAAAACTTCCGTCCGTTGATTGCGGACAGTGATGCTGCCGGCAACGGAAATCTTATCGTGGGCGACGTGAAACAGAGCATATACAGGTGGCGCAATTCCGATTGGAACCTGTTGAATGCCAAGCTGAAGGCGCAGTTCCCTCAGGCGGTGGAAAAGCCGCTGGATTCGAACTGGCGAAGCGTGCGCAATGTCGTGGAATTCAACAACGGATTCTACCGTTATGCCGCCGGATGTCTGGATGCCATGACCGGCGATGACACCGTCTCCAGAATATATGCTGACGTGGCGCAGAAAGTGAAGGCGAAAGATCCGGCCTCCGGCAATGTCGATGTGCTTTTCTGTGATAAGGATGCCGATTCCGATACCCAGCTGCATGCCGTAATCCGGGAAGTGCGCAGGCTGAAAGGAACCGGAGCGCGAAATTCCGATATCGGTATTCTCGTGAGAACCAACGGTATAGGCGGTCTCATCGCTGCCGAACTCATGCGTAATGACATCCCCGTCATTTCCGACGATTCGCTGGACGTGAAATCATCCCCGGCAGTCAGACGCCTGGCAGCATTGCTCTCGTACGCGAACAATCCCGCCGACAGCCTTAACTCGTATCTTGCAATGTCCTTGGGCATTGAACCTCCTTCGGAATATCATTCGCTGGTGGACCTTTGCGAGTATTTCATCCGTGAAATGAAGGATGGACTTGAAACTGGCTTTGAGGGCGAAAAGCCTTATCTTCAGGCGTTTATGGATGTCGTCCAGGATTGGTCGCAGGTGTATGGCAATTCCTTGCAGGATTTCATCACATATTGGGACGCCGCGAATCCCAAGATCAGTTCGCCGGACGATGCCGATGCCGTGCGCATCATAACGATACATAAGTCCAAGGGGCTTGCATTCCCTTATGTGATATTTCCTTATGCCGACAAGATTCCGTTGTACAGGAATGACGTGCACTGGTGCCGTCCGCAAGTGGAGGGGAGTGCGCTTGAGCCTGTCGCATCCGGCATTTATCGCGTGAATCTTTCTGCTGACATCGATGATTCGTTATTCTCGGAAAGTTACAGGGCGGAATGGATGATGCAGATGGTGGATGCCCTGAATTTGTTCTACGTGACCACGACCCGTGCCGAGAAAGGCATGACGATCATTTCGGAATTGCCGGCCAAGACGTGCTGCAGTTCCGTGGCGGAGGGGGCGTCGTACAAATTCTCGAAGATGTCGCAGATATTATATTGGTATACGCATCTGCCTTCTTCCGGCGGATTCATGAAGGAAATTGCACCTGGAGAGGAAAGCGAGGACCTGCATTATTTCGAGCAGCGTTTCCGCATGGGCGTGCCTTATGAGTTTAAGCATGATAATCAGGAAGATACGGCTCCGGAAATCGAAAACACCCCGTATCAGTCATTCCCGATGAACCCTGAAGAGGGAAAAGCTCGCTTGAAATTCAGTACAGAGGCGGCCGACTTCTTCTCTCCGGAAGGCCGGACCGGAATCGAGGCGTCAGGCAGGCTGAAAGGCATTGTCCTTCATGACATCCTGTCCAAGGTCGCCGTTCCGGAGGATTTGGACAAGGCATTGGAAGACAGCTTCGGAGACGGCAGCATTGACGAAGAAGAAAAGGCTGAGATAGGGTCGATGCTGGCGGAGCGGATTGCTTCGGCGAAGTCGCGCGGGTGGTTCCCTGACAGCAGGGAGGCTGTTTTCAATGAGACTTCGATAATCGATGCCGACGGCGAGGTCTACAGGCCCGATCGCGTGATTGTCGACGGGGGCAAGGTGACGGTGGTGGATTACAAATTCGGCCATCATCTGAAGAAATATGAGAAACAGATATCGAAATATGCCGAATTGTACCGTGCAATGGGGTATGAGGACGTTTCTGCGTCACTTTGGTATGTCGCTGAAGACGAAGTGGTGACCGTTATCTCCGACTGAGGATTGAAGTCGGATGAGCGCATATGGTTCAGTACGCTCTGATAGAAAGCCTTGCCCTATGGATATGAAAAAAGCAGGGCGTTCTGCCCTGCTTTCTGCGATATGTTTCGAACTATGTCGAGAATCAATTATTGGCGCTGATCGTTTGTTGTGACCTCGCCAGTTACAACGTCGATGTTTTTAGTTTCATTCTCCCAGTCACCTACGGCAGGAGCCCACTTGATCTCATCGAGAGAGAAAATGAGGTTGAAAGTATATCTCTTGCCGATTTCCCAGCTGTCGAAAATATCTTTAACCTTGAGAGTTTTGGTGTAGGTCTCGGCGATATCTTTGTCGGTCTCAGAGATACCTTTTTTGAATGTTACAGTGTATGTGACTTCGATGGTGGCAATCTTGTCGGTTTCTTTTACATTCTTGAAGTCCTGAGGAATATAGATATATCTGATCTCGTTACCGTCAGGCACTGGGTCAAATGCTGTAGATGAGGAGACCTCAAATGCAGTTTTCGTATATTTCTGATTAGTTCTTTTTGTTCCTGGGAAAAGATAATCAGGAGTATAGATACCTTTGGCTGCATCTTTCTGGTACTGAGTATAGGTCATTCCATTGACAAGGTTTTTGAAAATGATGGAATCCAATGTGATAGTCGCACCCGGATAGTCAGACTTCTTCTTTACAGCGAATTTGACCCTTGAAAGTTTGTGCTTGAAAAGAGTCGGCACACCATTGAAATTGTAAACTTTTTCATTGGCTGTCTTGTCAGATGCGATATCTGCTACGAGAAAATCTGTATTTGGATGAGTGTCCAGATTCAAAGAACCAAAAATACCATACTGCGATTCATGGTTTATGCAAGTAAAGTGTGTATCTGCGCCAAATTTGTCAGTCAGAGACTTGCTGTTCAAAGAATACGCGAAGAATGTGAGTTTGCCTTCCTTTGGCCAATAGTAAGAAGTTTCCTGGTCTTTCCATACCTTATTGCCATAAGAAATGGTGGCACCTTCTTCTCCTTCTTTTCCAATGTATATCTTCGCCTCTGTATCTGTATGGTTCGCATCCCAGTTCTTTCCGCTAGGCAGATAATAAGCCCAAGAAGCGAACACATTTTTAGTATCGAAAGCCTGAGGATCAGCCTTTGTCCTAGGGGCAACTTTGTAAGAGATCTCCACGTTCTCGCCTGAAACGGCAGGAACTACCTCATTCTTGGAGCAGGCAGCGAGGGCTGCAACTGCGGAGAAAAGTACAATTAATTTTTTCATGATGTTTATTATTTAATATGTTTATTTGATTTCAATTTCCTTATGCTCATCATCCCAGTCACCTATGACCGGATCATAACCGCCAGGTGTCTTGGGAGGGTCGATCTTGATAGTCTCTTCCAAGAGAAGCCAATGATGAAGTACGGCATTGTCACTCCGGAACAGATCTGAAATATCGAAGGCGTGCCGGAAAACCTTGCCGTCAGTCCTGGTAAGGTCGAAAGTGACCTCCAAGTCATTGACAGAACCTCCGATGCGCCCGAAGGTGTTGAAGACAGCGCAGATGACAGGCGTGCCGTCGTCATCACTCTTCACCATCTTGAACCAGAGCGACGTCTCAGGGACATTGACACGGGTGTCAGTGGCGATGAAATTCGAGCCGGCCATGCCGCGGAGCAGAGCCTGCGCTCCTGAGACATACTGAAGACTGTCAACCTTTATCTGCAGATACCAGGACTCCACCACTGAACGCGCCTCGGTATGTATGGTATAGAGGCCGGAATGATATGGGATGTGCTCATCGGAATTCCTGGCGACAACCAGATGCTCCGGCTCCACACGGACCTCCGGAACCTCACCCTTGGAAGAATACTGGTTCGCTATATAGGACGCAACCCTATCCGTATAGGCACAAGCATTGTCCCATGAATGATAATCCTTTATGAGAGTGTCATCCGTGCCGTAGTCATAAATCAGCATCTTGTACCTTCCGGGAATTATGGAAAACTCGCCGGAAATCACCCGCCTCCCGTTTTCGGCAGTGGAAACATCCGTGATGAAAGTCTCGGCAGCTACATTGTCTTTCTTGTCGAAGAAAATGACATGCATCATCTCCGGCTCGATAACAGGGGCCTGGACCTTGGGATTGTAAATGTCGCAAGTCACATTTTGGATATTGTCAATGTTGACCTCGACATTGACCTTCGTCAGATATTCCGGGTCCTCCAGCGGCCTCCTGTGACAGCCTGCGGACAAGGACACGCACAGCATCAGCCAGGCGGCGCAGAAAGCGTTGCCTCCGGAAGCATGTATGTGACGGAACATTGACATTGATCTATATTGGCCTATAAAATCCCTCAAAAAAGTGTAATATACTAACCTTAATTATTCATAAAGGCAGTAAAGGGGCCCTCATAATTATTTGGTAATCAGAGGATTAAATGTTGTTTTTATAAAAAAATCGGGCAAAGTTACTTCATATTCCACAGATTACCAAACTTTTCCTACACTGTTTGAACTTGAACCCGTGGCCGGCAATAAGTTGTGAAAGGCATAAGAAAAAAATTGTGGAGCAAATCCGATAAGTATCGCAAATTATGCTATATTTACATGGCTATTTCATAACTTTGTAGCCATAACATTCAAACTGGTAATAATGAAGCTGAATAGAGTCAAAACAGATGTGCTTGTATATGCTTTTGACAAGAGCGAAATAGACGCCTGGCGACTGATAAGCGATGCCGTAACGGGGCAATTATGTGTAACGAAACAATAAGGAGGGCACAGCAATGAGCAAGAAAGAAAAAGACATCGCTTTCTTCGTGGCGTTCTGCATAGAAGAATACAGAGCCGCCAAGGGGTTGACAGGCGAAGAAGTAATGGAGCTGTTCGCCAAGTATGGTGTGACAGACTATCTAAGCAAATGCTTTGAGCCGCTCCACACACAAGGGCGGCAGTGGCTGATAGCAGAGATAGACGAGTTTATTGACATCAGAAAAAAGAAAGAAGCATGAAGATATATCACGGAAGTTTGGAAATGGTAGAGCAGCCTAAGATACTCCAGCCAAACCGCAAGCTCGACTATGGCGAAGGTTTCTACACCACGACATCAGAAAAGCAAGCAGAGGAATGGGTGGCGCGGCGTATGCTAGAAAACAAAGCCACACTCGGCTATGTAAACATATACGAGTTTGATGCCGATAAGTTAGAAGAGTTCAAGAGCCTTATATTCACCGAGCCAACCGAGGAATGGGCAAAGTTTGTCATGGCAAACAGAACCCAAAAAGAGTTTACCCACGACTACGACATCGTGTATGGTCCAGTAGCCAACGACAGAGTGTATTTCCAGTTTGGGCTGTATGAGTCAGGAGCCATCAGCGTAGACACACTAATCCGCGAACTCAAGACCTACAAACTCGTAGACCAGTACCTCTTCCACACGGAGAAGGCACTGACAGCCCTGCATTTCGTAGAATCAAGAAAAATAGAATTGTGATATGTTCCAGATAAACCAAAACAACCTCCACTTACTCCTGCCAGGAAAAGTAAGTTGGCTCGTGGAATACTTACACGACGACTATGGGTTCTCACTTCAAGAATGCTTAAACCGCATATATCGCTCAAAACTATATAAGAAACTCTCGACCGAGAGCACCAAGTACTGGCATCTCGGCCCAGTGGATTTGTATAATGAACTGAAAACGGAATTATAAGAAGGAATATTGTCATAAAGTTGTACCTGATAAATGAACTGCAACCTTAAAAACAGGTAATTCAAGTCTGAAATTTCATTGAACAAATCACTAACTTCTTTCGAGACCTTAGAAAAGTCAATCAATATGTGTGATTTATACTCCTTCCGTGCGAATTCGACCAGAGGATTCCTCTAGAAAACGAGTTTGCCGGGTTCTCAACTGTTTTCCCAATACTACAAAGATGTCTGGATTTAAACAAAGAGTTAAAACAAAATCCGGGATATAAATAGCGCGGATAGGATTGGGTGCGCATCCTCGGCCTCGGTGTCACGTACTGCGGCTATCAGCGTGCCTTGCATGCAGTGGCCGTTCTTATTGGCCAGGAACGTGAACAGGTCGTCCTGGACGTGAGAGACTTCGTCTCCATGACTACAAGGGTACTTTCTTTCACGGAATCTACCTTAATGGCAGGATTTTTTTATCGTATCAGACACGGATATTTGCTGGTGTTCCCTAAAGACCCCTTCTTCGTCAAGGGCAAGCCTTACTATCTGGACCTTCAGGTCAAGGACAAGGTCATCAACATCGACGAGGAACTGATTGTCATCTACTGCTCCGTCCTCAAATACCTGCAGGACAAATTCAAGTTCCACATCCAACTTTGTGACATTCCATACGACCTTTGCAAATAGCCCCTGCAGATTGCGGCCGCAATCGCAAAAACCCTGGCTACGCAAAACGTAGCTAATTTTTGCAAAGTTAGCTACTATTTTATATCTTTGCATTCGTTAAATGTGCTGTTTTATGAGGATAAAGGACATATACGGCCGCATTGTTTCCCTGGAGGGGGGCAGCGTTATCTTTGCCTCTGACTTTCTGGACCTCTGTACGGAAAGGCAGGCGGGACGTGTGCTCACGGAGCTGGAGGCTAAGGGGGAAATCAAACGGCTGGCGCGTGGTATCTACTGCAAACCCACCCTTACGCGCTTCGGGCCCTTGTATCCGGATGTCTCCAGGATTGTGGAGATGGTGGCGCAACGGGACCACGCGCAGGTTCTGCCGTCCGGATATATGGCTGCCAATATACTGGGGCTCTCCACCCAGGTCCCCATGGCCTATACTTATATCACATCCGGCTCTTCCCGCCAGCTTATCGTAGATGGCAAAGCCATTAACCTCCAGCGGGCAGTCCCCCGGAATTTCGCCTACAAGACACGCCTTGCTGCCCTTATCGTGCAGGCTCTGAAGGCTACCGGTGCTGAAAACATCGGCCCTGAAGAGATTTCCGCCCTCAAAAACGCAATCAACAAACATCCGGACAAAGAAGCCTTCCAAAGCGATGTCCTCCTGATGCCCGTCTGGATGAAAACCATCATAACCCCCTTACTGTAGCTATGAGCAAATGGCTAGACCTGGACCTCGCGGAACGCCGTGTCATTCTGCAGTCCGTAGAAGATAAAGAGAAACTTCAGCAAGTCGCCGCCATCGAAAAAGACTGGTGGGTCACTGCCGTCCTCAAGGCGCTGTTCCAGACGTCTTGCAAGGATGCGTTCAGCTTCAAGGGCGGCACCAGCCTTTCCAAGGGATGGAACATCATCGAGCGACTCAGTGAAGACATCGACGTTGCTTTGGATCACTCCTTCTTCGGGATGGAGCGAACCAACAAATTCCAGCGCGACAATCTCTGCCGCAAGGCTCGAGCCTACATCATCACCACCTTCAAAGACGAACTGGATGCCCGCCTTAAGGGAATGGGCATCACAGGCTACAGCATCGAAGCAGTTACTGAGCGCCAGACCAAAGACGGTCCCGTCCATATCAACAGCAACACTGACCCTACGGTCCTGCTGGTCCATTACCCCTCCGTGCTGGAAGAGGCCGAAGGCTACATCCCGCCGCGCGTCAAGGTGGAAATCGGCTGCCTGGCCATGGACGAACCCACGGAGCACCGGCCCATCGACACCCTCATCGCCAAGTACTATCCGGAAGAGGACAACGAACTCTCCTGCATCATCCGTACCGTCGTTCCCACACGAACCTTCTTGGAAAAGGTGTTCCTCCTGAACGAAGAATTCCAGAAAGCCAAACCCCGCTACCGCCGCATGAGCCGTCATCTATACGACCTAGAGCGCCTGATGGACACGCCTTACGGCCGCGAAGCCCTTGCCGGCAAGGACCTGTACAACGCCATTGTAGAGCACCGAAAGACCTACTACGACCTCAAATATGTGGATTACGGCCTTCATGCTCCCGACAAGATTGACTTCCTCCCGCCAGTAGCCGACATGGACCGTTGGCGTTCTGACTATGACGAGATGCAGCATCACTTCATTTTCGGCACGGCCCTCTCATTCGATGACCTCTTGAAGAGAATGGAAGAACTCCGCAGCCGCTTCCGCGCCATCAAGTAATCCTTTCAGTTCCGGTCCCTATGAAAACCATCGTAGTAGTAGCCATTATCCGCTGGGGAGACTCGGTTTTCGCCACCCTGCGGGGCTATGGCGAATGGTCCGCGAAGAAATCAAAGGCTACGTCCAAGGCGGCAGCATCGAGGAGTTCGTGAAACTGAAACAGTAACATTATATAACACAATCATTTAATCTCTTTTATACGCATGGTTGGTAAAATTTCAATCAAAGATATCCTTGAGCAGAAAGGCTGTTCGATGGAGGAGTTTATCCGTCTTGCGTCCGAGAAGGGCATCACTCTCTCTAATGAGGAGGGGAGTGAATTATCTCTCGCAGAGCTTAGAGCAATTGAACCTATCCTTGCTTATAAACTGCGTTATAGGAAGCCGGAGAGTCAGTCTGCGGTTCAGCATACCGACTCCGCTGCTAATTAACAGATAACGAATGAGGGTAGCAGAGCTACTCAGATAACACTTCATTCTTTAGAGAGTTTGGGCACTCCGACTATGGAAACTATGGCCATACCCGATGCGGCCCCCAACGTCCAAAAGAAAAGCGTAATACTGGATGAACTTATTTCAATGGTTAGTTACGCTGATATGATGACCATTGAAGATGTTCATGCGATTCGTCAAAAGTGGGAAGACTGCGGCATTGGAAGAGGGAAAGAATTCAAGGATTTATATAAAAAATATGAGTTCACTCTCAAAAACCTATACTCTAGTTTATCTATAGATTCATCTGTTATAGCAGCTGAGTATCAAGCCGACCTTGATAGGAAGATTCAGATATGTGAGAAGCTTGAGAGTTTTCCGGATAATGTCAGTATAGAAATGGTTGCCGATTCTCTTGATATTCTTACTAAGCAATGGCGAGAAGCCGGACCTATTGAAGATTCGGAAAGAGAACAGATAAATGCGAGGTTTAAAAAGGCCAAGAATCCATTGAGCAAAATGGTTCAACTAGAAAAACCTAAATCGATTATAAAAGCTCCAAAAGAGAAGGAGACTAAGAGTCCTGGTATTCGTCATATCGGTATAATTAAATTCTACGATAACACAAAAGGCTTTGGTTTTGTTGTAACAAACAGCTTGGGATTAGATCATAGTAGCGGCAATCATCTGGAGGAGATTTTTATCAATTCTACCAGTTTCGTTTACTACTGCGAGCCAGACGATGATGATTGGTATTTTTTTGATGTGGAAGAATCAAAACGTGGCCCACGAGCCATCAATGCAAAACCGCTATCCGCGTCTAAAGATGATTTAATCTTGTCTTTCGGCTATATAGGTGAGTTTGCTAAGATTCAAGGGCGTGATAATAAGGGTGAGAAAGTCTACAATCAAGACGTTATCGCTCACGTATATAAATCTCTTTGGACCAAAGATGATAAGCCGGCAGAATTCCTCCACATTTTGATTGATTACATTGAATCTCTGCAACCCGAAAAACAATCTGAATACATTGACTCGTTCCTTTCTAACGAGGCCACGTGTGCTATTGTGGAAAGTGTTCTTCAAAAGTGCGGAGGCGAACTCCCGGCATCTCCTATTGTTGATACCTTTAGGGAAAGGGTCTTTTCAGCTATTTTTGAAGCTGACAACCCGAGTTGGTCTAAAATCACGGAGTTTGCCAAAGGTGGGATGGATATATCATCATACTATCCTTCTCTCTTGAAGAATTTAAGTTCTGGAGCTACAGTTTCTGTGGACAAGAAAACGTTCTTGCTTAATTTGGGTTATGACCAGGTTCGGGCGCTTGTCAGAGCTGGAGAAATCGCTGAACTTCCTGAATTTTTAGTGTCCTTCTTATTTACTAATTTCAAGGACAATTTTGCCTCCTTATTTGAGGGTGCCGATAAATTGTCTGATATGGAGCGAGTATTCTGGTTCCTAGCAGATGGTGATTTTAGACATGTTTCAGAGATAGTTGACTGGGATCAAATGATTCTCTGGATTGAGAGACAAGACTCAAGCATCGTTACTCCTCTGATTAATGGTTTCATTCAAAATGTCGACATTGAATCGGATGAGGTATTCAGTCGCTTCAACACTTCCGTTTTTGTAAAAGCACTGGAGGGGAAGGATGAGGATGAGATAATACAGTTCTTGCAACAATTACCAGGGCAACTTGCTACAAATATTGCAGTCCAGCATTTTGCAGGGACAGAAATTTTCGATTCGATTATCGGTGAGCAATGGAAATCTGTAAAGGCCAGTATTGCTTACGTTGTTTTCGATCTGGAATCAGATGGGGAAAACATTAAAGAGTTTGCCTTTAAGCAGGAGGAGAATATTCGTGTTTATCAAGGTGAAGAGCAGCTTAAATCCCTATTACGCGCCTTAAAGAAACAAGATGTTATTGTTGGTCATAAGATAAAAGAGTGGGATTTAAGCATCTTGAAAAAGAAAGGGCTCGAGACGAAATCCTTTATCTGGGACACTCTTGAAATCGAGATTCTGTTGAATCCCTGTCGTTATGCTTATTCCCTTCATACGAAACATGATGCGGAGAGCGATACGGAATTAGCCGACAAACTATTTTGGAATCAATTATTCCGGCTATCGCAAAAGCCAGATTTGTGTGAATCACTCTCACCTTTATTGCCACCTTCCATCAATGATATCCTGGCCCAACTCCAAAAGCCTTACTTTGAGAAACTTTTCAGCGAAAGCTCATTGGGTTCGGGGCAATTGTTCCAGGAGCTATCTGAAATCAGCGATGAACTTCAGTCTCATCTTGAGGACATAGATTCCAAATCAGGCGAAGATAAGATCTTAGTCGTTTCTCCCAGAACGCTATGGGGAAAACTGGCGCAGCATATAAGATTATCATTCGTCGACCGAACGGAAAGTATTGATTACAAAGTTCTTTCTAAAGAGAAATTGTCTTCCAATCCTATCAAGGATACTTATTTACAAACGATACTTACACGTTTCCTGGATTTGTCGAAGACACCAGTTATTGCCAACATAGCACAATATCTGCGATACAACCACTTCCCTGATGAATTGTTATCGCAGTATGTATGCGATGAATCCTTCGGAAGCATTGAATGCTGCGATATTGACGGCTTGAAAGACTTGACTCAGCGCAAGGGTTATAGTCATATCTATTTTGTTGGTTGTGAAATGGATGGGCGCTTATGCCAGTATTCGCTTCCGGATCTTTTGAGCACATCTGATTTCATCAGCAAGAATTGCTGGATTCCCATGAGGATGGCTGGAGCGAATTATATGATTGTATCTGGCGAGGAACAACGTTTGTTGGGTATCAAGGGCCTTCCGGATGATGTGGCCAATGTTTGGGTTGAACGTCAACCCAATGGGCAGTACCAGATTAATTATAATTTCAATTACGAAGACCGTATTTCTAAGCTTAAGAAGGATAACACGTCGGCTTCAATCAAGTATATATCATGGGATTTGGCCAGAAGCAAAGAACGGCAGAATAGCATCGTTTTAGTAAACTCAACATCAAGGGGACGCTTTGTCGCCTCACAAAACCGCGTCGGCCCTGCTTCCCGATATAGATCTTTGTATTGGACAACCCAGTTGAAATTACTGCAAGCCATACATGAACAAGAGCCAGAAACACCTATCGTATATGTTCTTGATAATAGCTTAGAGTTGCCTGCTGTAGAATCCCATGCACGTCAATTGGGCTTCTATGTACCGGACGCTGGTTCCTTAGCTCGTAAACTGGAGATAATTTGCAAGAATAACAATGGCCTTCTGATCATCAGCAAGGAGCAGTTTGGCTTCGTTGCCGGTTTGAAGGAATTTGCCCGTTACGTGTATGTTTGGGATAATCTGGCTGTTGACAAATGCCGGATGATGTGGACTGGCAAAATGCCATTCGGCGACGAGGCTAATGCAGAAAAAGAAGAAGTCAAGCAATTGCTGGCGATTACGGATGCTACGCCCAAGACCTGCTTGTTGGCAACGTGGCCTACCATCGAGTTCCAGAACAAATACATAGAAGCGAATAATCCCGAATCAAGGCTATACGTTATTGATCCATATTTGGATGATTTTGGAGATCTGGCCGAAGCTTGGAGCACAAGCGTATTTAGTCCAAAGCTATGGACGAGCAAGGAGAAATATGAAGCTGACATAAAACAAGCTTCAGCTTTTTATAGAGATTATGAGCTTTCTGAAACTCCTAAGAGCATTGCTGATAATCAAAGAATTAAGGAGGCAATGGAGGCCATACGAAAGATATTTCTTCCTGCTTATGAATGGCGGGAGAACCAGTTGGATGCGTTGCCTGCCGTTTTATCGAAAAAAAGTGATTGTTTTGTTTCTATTCCAACAGGAGGAGGCAAGTCCATTCTATTCCAAGGTCCCGCCTTGTACTATTCGGCTTTTACGAATAGACTCTCCATTGTCGTGACGCCGTTGAAGGCCTTGATGGAAGACCAGATTAGTGAACTCCACAATCCAAAGTTGGGTTTTTATACGAATGTAGACTATCTGAATAGTGACCGTAGTCAAGGTGAGGTACAGCAAATATATAGAAAGGTTAAGGGCGGAGAACTTGCATTGCTCTATGTCACCCCGGAACGTTTCCGTTCAAGAAGTTTTTTGAACGCCCTGCAGACCCGAATTGCTAACGACAAAGGACTTGAATACTTTATCTTTGATGAAGCTCACTGCATATCCCAATGGGGCCAAGAATTCCGGCCGGACTATTTGAATGTCATTAAGTGGTGCGAGGAACTCAAAAAAAGCTATCCGCAAAGTTGCATCACATTATACTCGGCCACAGTCACCAAGCAGATACAAGACGCGATTGCTAAGTTCTTGCCGGACGTTCAGCGGTATGGTCAAAAAGAAGAAGATTATAATCCTATTCGTAGTCATATCGGAATGTCCTTTGTTAATGTGGCTAATGACGACAATTCTCGGATTAATGCGATAATTGAGTATATTCGACAAAATAATATCGATTCTACTAAGAGTCGAATGCTCGTTTTTTGCAGGACAAGGATGCAATGCGCGTTGTGCGCGTCATGTCTGGAAGAGCACATGTCCGAATTTGGCTTCTCTTATGATGATGAAGGCCGCTCTCCAATAGGTTTTTTCCATGCCGGAATGGATGCGGATGACCGCGAGGACGTCTATCAGCAGTTTAAGACGGGCAGCATCGCATTATTGTGTGCCACAAAAGCCTTTGGAATGGGAATGGACATCCCTAACGTCCACTATATAGTCCACTACTCTCCGCCATCTGTTCTTGAAGACTACTTACAAGAGGTAGGGCGTGCCGGAAGAAATAAAGAGGATTACGAAGCGGCGGGCTTTGTGGATGACAAATTACTTCCTACGATTTGCCTGGTGTCAAAAGAAGATTTCAAAAAGGCTAAGGAGCTGCTCATAAAGAGCATGCTCAGCTGGTCTAATCTAAACGATATCAGAAAATCGATTCTTGATTACATCAAACCACTGCAAACCTTTGAACAGACACAGAAGACACCAATAGTCGTTCCTCAAAATCTCTGGAAGAAAGATAAGCTAGATGATTCTTATACTGATTTCAAGTTGGGAATGTACTGGCTTGAAAACATGGAGCGAATCAAGACGGGATTCTTGTGCCCGTCGCATGTAAATGTTTCTATTACAGACAAAAAAGTAACATCTCGAGACGCCGGTAACGTCAAGACATTGGCGAATGCTTTTAAGGTATACGATTATATCAAGACTCACTACAAGCCACTAAACGAAGGACTGATTCAAGTCTCAATCAATGACTTGAGGTGCGAAGTGAATCTTGGCTATCAAGCAGTGCTGAATGCTTTGATTATTTGTACCAAGAAAAAGTGGCTTAGATTGGAGCAGGATATGCGCTGCGAAATATCAATGACCAGAAGCAGTGAGACTTCTTACTGGTTGCGGCAAAATACAATTGTCACTTTGGACATCGTATTTGCTGCCGTTATCAAACTTCTTTCTGGTCAGAAAGCGCATAAAGAATTCGTGGTAGATGGAGCCTTGAGGAAGAGGCTTTTGAATGAAACGCTTGAAGAGAATACTATAAGTACGAAGCCTCACACACGTGCCACCAGAGGAGGAAAAACAATAACAGAGCAATACATGCCCTGGTATGATGAGAAAGAAACTAAGACCAAGAACATCGGTCTTGCGATAGCAAAGAATTACAAGGCGGATTTGTTACGCAAACGTGCAAAGCATATCTTTACGATTCTTGAGCTTATCCCTGGCGTGAAAGTTCGTTCCTTCTTGGATATAGAATCAAAAGAAGTTAAGCAAGAAATTTCATATGAGAGCTCTTCCTGTCTTTCCTATATTAAGGATTTGAAATCTGATTGCCGGAAGTTCTTGAAGTATCTTGATGATAAGAATAATCGGTTAGGTGGAAAATCCGGCAGAATTAACTGGGCTGATTGCCTTATAGAACTCAACCTTGATGGGAAGGGGTATAGCTACTTGGATGATATTCTTCACATATTGAGAGTGCTGGGTTATGTTAATTCCGATGGGCTTCTCCCTATCGGCATAGAGGTTTACACAACTCCGGAATCTGAGCAGCCAATTCGCGAAATAATCAAACCCGATTCTTTGGATGAAAGAGTCCGTAAGGACTTCGACCTTATGAATAGAATGAGAAAGATTCGTCTTGCTGCGATGAATGCATTTGCCGGTAAGGGCAAGTCGAATTTGAATCATTTTATCAGTGAGTACTTCAAATGCGTCACGTTCGAGGATTTCTTCACTTTGGTGAGCAACTACTATGATGAGAACAATCCCGAAGACCAAAAGTTCATCTCCGCTCTACAAGACGAAGCTATAATTAAGGAAGAGAAGGCTTTAGGCGAGGAGCAAAGGGTGATCTATGATGCAGCGACAGACGAAGATATCAATGTCCTGGCGGGCCCTGGATCTGGGAAAACTCACATACTGACACTTCGATGCGCGCGGCTCATTTATAGGGAGAATGTGGCTCCAAGCGAAATTCTCGTCTTAGCGTACAATAGAGCCGTTGTGGTTGAGTTGAGGAATCGTCTGGATAGATTGTTCGGAAGTCTTGGCTTAGGGCGCTCTGCCAGCCAGATTCATGTTCATACTTTTTCAGCATTGGCAAGAGTAGTATGTGGGCAATCGCTCGATAATGTAGATATTAAAGAATGGGAAAGTTACTTTCTGGAAGCACTTCGCTCCCGACCGGCATACGTCAAGCAAATCCTTCCTGGAATTCGCTTTGTCATGATTGATGAATTCCAGGATATTACCCAGACCCGCCTTGATGCTATGCTTACGATTCGCCAGATTTATCCTGGAGTAAAGTTCTTTACCATTGGAGATAAGAATCAGAGTATCTATGGCTTCGACAAGAAGATTGATGGTATTCCGGAATCAACCAGCCCTGATTACTATTATAAGCAGCTGACCGAGAAACTCTCTCCTCGCGAATACACGATGAGGACGAACTATAGGTCATACCCCAAAATCCTTAAAGCTGCCTCATATTTCTTGAAGAATCCTAATGATGCACCTGTTTCTTCAAAGAAGCTGCAAAATGCTGAACCATCTTCGGAATATGTATCAATTGTCAATTGGACAAAAGGTACCCCTAAATGGACAGATTTGTTACCGGGACTGGTTGAACAGGCTAAAGCAAGCTTGGCTAACGAATCACGCCAAGACAGAATAGAAGACATAGCCATCTTTTTTAGAAGCAACGATGAAGTCTATCGCGGGTACGAGAGAGTCAGCAAAATGAATTTTCCCGATGTCAGGATTAGGATTCAGGGTGCCTCCGGATGCGAATTGTACCGTGTCCGGGAGATTCATGCAGTTTTGGTTTATCTTCAGAACAATTCTACAAAAGAAATAACTATTTCGGGGTCGCAAACACAAAAAGAGTTAAGGACTTATATCGAGAATTTGATGTCTCGTTTCCCTAAATGGGATCGGTTCTACCTCGACTTCGCGTACACGCTGATTCTTGATTATTTGGATTTCGTTTCATCAGAAGAGGATAATTACACATTCGGGCAAATGGCGGATTCTATTATGGAATCCACTCAAACCGACGATGGCCAGATATACAAGATATATGATAGATATGAAAGCGAAAGGATTGATCGCAAGAAACAGCTGAACATCATTCTGACCACGATGCACAAAGTCAAAGGCCTTGAGTTCGACGCAGTTATTGTGACGCCTTCTTTCGCTTCCCTGCCATTCGATGGAAGAAATGATTCGGATATTGATTTTTCTGCCCCTCTTACTGGTGAAGAGTATGAAGAATTAGAGGAGGAGCGGCGCCTCCAGTATGTCGCGTATACACGCGCTCGAAAGGTTCTTTGGGTATATCGCTTTACCCGTGAATCCGCCTTGGATCAAAGGATGAAGATGCCAAGGCAAGATGCAACGCTTGGCTGGACAGATAAACCGAGGATAGATAAGTTCTTTTTAAGCTATATGGCGCTCCCGAACATGTTCCAGAACAACTTCCATATACTTAATGGGGTTTCAAAAAATGACTCCGTCGTGATTGCACCATACCGCAGAAATGACAATGGAATAGGTGCATATGTAAAACACAATGGTGTTACTATTGGGATGTTGTCGCGGAGCAGTAGAATAATCAAAGAACTCCGGGCGTTAGATAGTAATGATGAGCCAATTCCCGGAATCCTAAATGGATTGTTTGTAAATGAAGTGTTTGCTTGGTCATACGCTGATACTATAAGATACGACCAGGAAAATAACACCACATTTGCTCAATATTGGTCTCCAGAAGCCATTAAGCACGGATTTATTTATATTGTTGACTTTGCAGGGTATGCAAAATAAAAAACATAGAATATGGACGAAATCAAAGAAGGAATCCTTCGTGATTATAATGCAGCCGTAGAGTGCTTTAACAAGAAGGACTATCGTGGCTTTTTCATGAACATCCGTCCGTCAATCGAATGGTTGGCCAAGTTAATGATTATGGACATCATAAGCAATGACAATGATGCCTATGATATAATTGACGGTGAAGTCTCCATCGTAAAAAGCCCCTTGAATACGTACCAGCTACAAGAGAATTCTTCAAACAAGAGACCGTCAGGAAAAGCCTTCCCGTTATTAGTCCCCAAGGTGTATTTTTACAAGCATCCGGATGTATCGACCTCCTATTTAGACAGAAATAAAGAGCGCCTACGCCGAGGTTTGGAGAGTTGTGGCAGTGAGTTTGCCAGGTTATATGATCTGGCCAGTGGATTCGGAAATCATACCGACAAGCTTGTTCTGGACATATCTGTTCAAGCTATAGGATGTGCCGCCTTTATTGAAGGTTATTTTGATTTCGCCAAAAGCAATTGTATTCTTTCTTCAAGCACCTTATCTTTCTTGTCGTGCCTATCTGATTTCAATCTATCTAAAGAAGACAAAAGCGAGCAGTTCCAACAGGAGATTGATGAATTGATTTCCGCATTGGAGAAAAAAGAGGCCTCGCTTCTGGAGGCACAAGCTATGCAGCTTGAGTTTGAAAAGAAAAAGCTGGAAGCCGAGACAAAGAATAGCGTCCTGGAGGCTGAGATTTCCTCTATGCAAAAGACAATAGATGAATTAAAGGAGCAACTCGCATCCATCGGAACAACCACGGCTCAACGAATTGAGGAGAGACAAGAAGAGACTGAGGAAGAGCCAGTTGTCAATAACCCTATCAAGCCGAAACTAAAACTATCGAAAATGCTTAAGATTTCCTCTGCCTCATGGGATGTTGAAGAGGAATCCATGGATGATGACCAGCTCGATCTAATAGAGATGAACATCGACAAATCAATGCTGGTCACCGGATGCGCAGGAAGTGGGAAATCTGTTATTGCCATGCACAAAGCAGAACAAGTCGCGAAGACTGGCGCGAGCGTTATCCTTATCGCATATACAAAATCGTTATCCGCTTTCATGAGGGAAGGCGTAGACGAAAAAACTTTGCCATATAAGTTTTATCATCACTATAGATGGAGAGAGAAACTCAAGATGCCCAGCGCAGACTACATCATAGTGGATGAGATTCAGGATTTCACCCGCGAGGAGGTACTTGAGTTTATGGGCGCAGCAAGAAAAGCTTATTTCTTTTTCGGAGATTCTGCGCAGTCAATCTATAAGCAGTATGGTAAGAATACTATTAGCATCGAGGAAATATCGGCATTGACCGGTCTGACCCCAATGCGGTTATATAACAATTATCGTCTTCCGAGGACAATAGCAAAGATTACCCAAGTCTATGTAGGCGTCAACGTAAATCCCTACGAAGATAGAATCTATCAAAACAAAGAGAAGGCTTTGCCGCATTTCGTCCATTTTGATGGGTTTGAAGAACAGATTTCGGCAATACGCACACTAATAGAAAAATACACACGGAATATATTTGATAATCAATCAATTGGAATTCTGCTTCCAAGTAATGAGTTAGTCATTAAAATCTGTCAGAAACTCCAGGAATCTGATATTCCCTGCGAGTTTAAATATACCGATGATAATTCAGAAAGGTTCGTTGATACCTTAGATTTCGAGACCTTCCTGCCTAAGTTGATGACCTATCATAGCGCAAAGGGACTTCAATTTGATGTTGTTATCCTGCCGATGTACATTGGCGCATTCGACGATGAGTCCAGAAAAGCACTATACGTGGCTATGACTCGTACCATGCACAACCTCTATGTTATGTATTCAACTCCTTCCATTAGTGCACCTCTATCTGACGTGCCGACAAAACGCTATCTAAAAATACTTTGATTCATTCAATCGGTTTTTGGCTAGTGGATAAAATCGGAAAAAGATATTTGAGATTCTGGTCTATCGAGCGCGAAATCAACGTTCGCTCCTCATACTTTTCATTCTTTCCAGGGAGAATGTGAGTTCCTGGATCATGTTCTCGCGGATGCGGGAAGGTGACAAAAGGACAATATTGGCCTCGTTGCGGACATATAGAGTCCGCTCTTTGCGGTCAATGTCTTTTGATGCAAGCCATGAAGAGCAGAATACCGAATCGTGCGGCGCTGAATCCAATATTTGTTTAATTTTTGTTGCCCTAGCGGTGATAATTACTGCAAATATAACAAAAAATAAACAAAAGTGATTATTCTTATTGTGGATCCTTCGTAGCCGTTATGTATCACTGTTCCGTTTTAGATATTCCACAGCTCTATTTTATTCATTCCCAACGTTTTGCTTCAAATGTTACTGATTCTCGACTTTTTGTTGTATCTTTACGGATTAAACACAAAGTATTTATGGTTGACAAATATTATGAGGAGAATCCTATTGTCCTCGACTACAATACGGAAAGGGAAAAACTTTCGATGCCTGAGTATGGCCGCAATGTGCTGAAGATGGTGGAGGAAGTGAAGGCTGTAAAGGACAGGGACAAGCGTACCGAGCAGGCCAAGGCCGTTATCCGCGTTATGGAAATATTGAATCCGCAGGTGCATTCCGAAGACAATTGGGAGCATAAGCTGTGGGACCATCTTTTCATCATGGCTGATTACGACCTGGATGTGGACGCCCCGTATCCGGTGCCGTCTCCTGAGCAGCGCAAGACCCGTCCGGACATCATCCCTCTGAAAAAGAAGCCTATCCGTGCGAACCATTACGGACGTAACATCGAGAGTATCATTGACTTGATCGCAGGTGAGCCTGACGGCGAGCAGAAAACCGCCATGATCAGGTCGCTGGCAATGTACATGAGACAGCAGTATCTGATCTGGAACAAGGACAGCGTTGCTGACGAGACTATTTTCAATGATATCGAGAAGTTGTCCGACTACCGGATCCGTGTTCCGGATGGCCTCGTATTGTCCAGAATATCATCTGATTCCAATTTCTCCAGACCGGGAATGAACTTGGATTTCGCCACGGTCAGAAAGTCCGGAGGAAACGGACAGAGGCGCATGTATCGCAACAACGGCAAGCAGAAACGATAGGAGATTTTCCGATATGCCGGGTTTTTTCGCCAGAATCAAGGACTATTTCGATAACCGGAGAGTGATGCTCCGCCGGTTCATCGGTTTGGCTGTCAGTGCTTTCACATTGTTGGCACTGGTCAGCTGCATTTCGTATGTGTTCACCTGGAAGCAGGATCAGAGCCTTCTCTTGGACCCCGGAATGATGGATTCCACCGCTTCCGTCGCTGCCAATTTCGGCGGCAAGCTGGGTCTGCGCCTCTCGGCGTTCCTGGTCAATGACTTGTTCGGTCTGGGTGCTTTCGCTGTGGTGGTGGCACTCGTGATTCTGTCAATCCGTCTTGTCTTCGGCGAAAGAAAATTCTCCGTCATAAAATCATTGGTCCTGGCCATCGTGGCAGCGGTGCTGATGTCGTTCGTGCTTGCTTATTTCTCGTTGAGGACAGGGCTGGAGAACACGCTGGGAGGCAGTCTCGGCGGCGAATGCGGACTTCAGGGCATCAAATGGATGGAGACCATGGTCGGCAGCATCGTCACCTTCTTCATATTGGTGATTTTCTGCATCGTATGGACATTCTTCGTCAGCAGGAGGTTCTCTGCATGGTTTGTCAATGTCGGTGAGGGTATCGCCGCTACGGATGAAGAATCCGGAGAGGAGCAGGACAAGAAGACATTCAATTTCTTTAGGAAAGATGAGACCCGTACGGAAGACGGGCAGGAGGCGGAACCTGTTGTGGAACCGGAAAATCCGATAGAGGAAGAACCGGAACCGGAAGAGCCTGTAATTCCTGGACCTCAGCCTGTTGCGCCGGCAGTTGAGCCTAAGCCGTCGCCTGCACCACAGCCCAAGCCGGATAATTTCACCATCCAGCAGGGCGGTGACATCTCCACGGAGGTGACCAGGGATTTGCCGCGCATTGATGTCCGCGAGGAGTTGGAGAACTACAAATTTCCGTCGTTGGACCTGCTGAATGACTACTCCGACATGGTCCATAGCGTCTCTTCCGAGGAACTCAAGCGTAACAATTTCAAGATCAGGGCAACACTTGAAACCTATAAGATCGGCGTGGAGAAAGTTACCGCCGTCGTGGGACCTACCATTACATTATATAAGGTATTCCCTGCAAGCGGCGTGAAGATTTCGGCAATCGAAGGTCTTAACAAGGAAATTGCCATGGCATTGAATGCCACTAAGATACGTATGGTGCAGCTGCGCGACTCCATCGGCATTGAGGTGCCGAATGATTCCGCTTCGGTAGTGCCGTTGAAGGCCATGCTGAACGATGACGAGTTCCGCAACAGCAAGGCGGAACTGCCGGTAGCCATAGGTTATGCGACATTGACACAGAAAGTGAAGGTGTTCGACCTGGCGGAGGCTCCGCATCTTCTTGTGGCTGGTGCGACGAAACAGGGCAAGTCGGTGGGACTGAACGTGTTGATAACGTCGCTGCTTTATTCGAAGCACCCTTCGGAACTGAAACTTGTATTCGTCGACCCTAAGATGGTGGAGTTCTCCGCTTATGCGAAACTTCTTCACCATTATCTGGCGGTTCTTCCTACGGCTGCCAGCGAATCCGAGGAAATGTCGAATGCCATCGTGAAGAAAGCAGCTGATGCAGAAGCGATTCTCAGGTCTCTCTGCATCGAGATGGATGCCCGCTACGAACTGATGAGCAAGGCGGAGGTCAGCAAGATTACCTTATATAATGACAAGTACCGCGACCGCCATCTTCTTCCTACCGAAGGCCATCATTTCCTGCCATATATCGTGACCGTGATAGATGAGTATGCCGATCTGGTGATGTCCAGCGGTGCGGGCGGCGAGGACAGGAAGCTGGCCAACAGCATTTCCAAGTCCATCATACGTCTGGCCCAGAAAGGCCGTGCTGCGGGAATCCACATCGTACTGGCCACCCAGCGACCTTCCGTCGATATCATCACCGGTATCATCAAGGCCAATTTCCCTACGCGAATTGCGTTCCGTGTGTTCTCCCGCACTGATTCTCAGACGATTCTGGACAAGACCGGGGCCGAGACCCTTATCGGACGCGGCGATATGATCTATTATGCCGGAGCTGAGTTGGTACGTGTCCAATGCGCGCTTATCGAGAGCGGTGAAATTTCTGCCATCACCAAGGAAATCGCATCCCAGACGGGTTATAAGAAGAGTTACAATGTACCATACTATCTGCCTGATCCTGATGAGGGCAAGACTGAAGATGGAACCGGCGCATTGGATATGAATGACCTGGATGAGCGTTTCGAGGAGGCTGCGAGAATGGTCGTCGCCAACCAGCGCGGTTCTACATCCGATCTTCAGCGCCGCCTTGGCATGGGTTATGCTAAAGCCGGTAGAGTCATGGACCAGCTCGAAGCTGCCGGCGTAGTCGGACCTCAGGAAGGTTCCAAGCCACGTCAGGTGCTGATATCCAGTCTGGAGGAGCTGGATCTGCGACTTAAAGAACTGAAGGCCAATTCATAACGGTTATATTATGAGGTTTCTCATGGCAATGGCGGCCCTTGCTGTCGCTTTCAATGTTTCTGCGCAGACGGCGGTGCAGCGATTCTCCGCGGCCGTTTCCGGCAAATGCGTGAAGTTCCCGTATTCGTTCGTGACCAAGTCGCAAGTGCCCGTGAAAGGCACCGGTGAAGTGACCGTCCAGGGCAATGCTTTCGTGACCTCGTTCGGCAACATTGAAATTTACTGCGACGGTGTGACCCGATGGACCGCCGATGAGGATTCCCGGGAACTGATCATTGAATCTGTAGATGATGGTTCCGGCATGGCTGTTTCCATGGATCCTGCATTGATAATCAGCGAGTTGGACAAGCATTTCAAAGTCGGCACATCGGTCCGTGTCACCGAATCAGGCAAGTCCCTAGACAAGGTGGAACTGGTGCCGCTTACCGACAAACTCGGCATTTCGTCGCTGACAGTGTGGTTTACCACGGCTGATATTCCTCTCATTTTCAAGGCTTCCGTAAAAGCCCATGACGGCCTGGTAACGGAATTCGCCATACCGTCCATGACCTTTTCCTCTTTGAAGTCCATCTCGGATTTCCGTTTCGCCGAGAAGAAATCTGATTCTTCCTGGGTAGTGACAGACCTGAGATGATCTCCATTTTTCCTTCTATAATTTTTTTAATCGGGAAAGTGTTTCTAACTTTGGCAAAATATTGAATCAATAACAAAAGTTATAGTTTTTTTGTTATATTTACAAAAATATTATAAATTGTAGCCTCGTTAGGTGAATTTTGTTTGAGATTGACACATAATTATTAATAAAATCCTGAGAAATCAGGGAACTAATGACTTATATTACACATTTTGCTATGGAAGTTAAAAATGCTGTAGCCGGAACACTGGAGTCAGGAGATATAATGATCCAGATAGCCCCGGCAGAAACGAAAGGTTTGCACATTGACCTTGACAGCACTGTGGCCGCACAGTTCGGCCGTCAGATACGTAAGGTCATTGAGGAGACCCTTACCGGTTTCGGTCTTGAGGATGCTGATGTCAAGGCGGTGGACAAGGGCGCCCGCGATTGCACGATCCGTGCGAGGGTGACAGCGGCAGCCGTGCGCGCTACAGGTAAAGATGTTTGGGCTTAGTAATCCTTTACGATTATGGAAAGATTGAGAAGAACAATGATGTTCGTTCCGGGAAACAACCCCGGAATGATGCAGGATGCCTTTATTTACGGGCCGGACTCGATTATGCTCGACCTGGAGGATTCTGTTACCATGGCAGAAAAAGACGCAGCCCGTCTGCTTGTCTACAATGCATTGAAGTCAATTGATTTCGGCGACACGGAAATGGTTGTCCGTATCAATCCGCTCAGCACTCCTTACGGACGCAAGGATGTCGAGGCTGTCGTGAAGGCCGGAGTCCATGTAATCCGTATGCCCAAGACCGAGACGGCCGATGAGGTCCGCGAGCTTGAGGCTGAGATAGAGAAAGTGGAAAAAGAATTGGGATGTCTCGGCAGGACCCGTATGATGGCGGCTATCGAAAGCGCCGAGGGTATCTGCAACGCATTTGCGATTGCCAAAGCTTCCAAGAGGATGATGGGTATCGCTCTTGGTGCCGAGGACTATTGCGCCAATCTCAAGACACAGCGTACTCCGGGCGGAGCCGAACTCCTTTACGCCCGTGAGACCATCGTGGTGGCGGCAAGAGCTGCCGGCATTGATGCGCTGGATACCGTATATTCAAACCTTGATGACATGGAAACCTTCCGCAAGGAGGTCGAACTCATCAAGACACTCGGATTCGACGGCAAATCCATCATCAATCCTCGTCAAATTCATATCGTAAACGAGGTGTTTGCACCGACCGAAAAAGAAATTGAAAAGGCGAAGAAGATCATTGCCGCCATCAAGGAAGCCGAGAAACGTGGTTCCGGCGTGATTGCGGTAAACGGTAAGATGGTTGACCGTCCGGTCGTGATCAGGGCGCAGCGCACCATCGACCTTGCCATTGCTTCAGGCATTTTAACAAAGGAGGAAGTTTATGAGTAACATAAAAGAAAGAGCAGCGCTTATCAACAAGGAAGCTGCATTGATGGGCAAGAAAGTGTATTCAGGGGAGACTCCGAAGAACACTACATTCCGCAAAGACCTCCAGAAGGTCAAATCCAAGGTGGTCACATTGGACGACGCCATCAGGCTCAGCGGCCTAAAGGACGGAATGACGATTTCTTTCCACCACCATTTCAGAAGCGGAGACAAGGTCGTGAATATGGTTGTCGGCAGACTTGCGGAGATGGGATTCAAGAATCTTCACCTTGCCGCATCCAGCCTTTCGGATGTCCATGCCCCGCTCATTGAACATATCAGGAACGGTGTGATAACGAAGATTTCTACATCGGGACTTCGCGGAGAGCTTGCGAAAGAAATTTCCCACGGTCTCATGAAGGAGCCTGTAATCTTCCGCAGCCATGGCGGCCGAGGCAGCGATATTGCCAATGATGACCTGCATATCGACGTGGCGTTTCTTGCAGCGTCTGCCTGCGACCCGGCCGGCAATGCCAGCGGCTACTCCCGTTCTCCTAATGCCAAATCTATCTGTGGCTCACTGGGTTATGCGAAACCTGACGCCCAGCATGCTGATAAAGTAGTGATAATTACCGACGACCTCGTAGATTATCCGAATACCCCTAACTCCATCTCCGAGCATGACGTGAATTACGTTGTCCTCGTGGATTCAGTAGGTGATTCATCGAAGATTTCTTCAGGCGCCATCCGTGATACCAAGAACCCTCGTGATATCCTGCTCGCCATGAATGCGGCGAAAGTGATTATCAACAGCGGTTATTTCAAGGAAGGATTCTCCCTCCAGACCGGTTCTGGCGGTGCGTCTCTCGCAGTCGTCAAGTATATCCGCGAGGAAATGCTCAAACGTGGAATCCATGCAAGCTTCGCCCTCGGCGGAATTACCGCCCACATGGTGAAGATGCACGAGGAAGGTCTCATCGGCCGCCTGATCGACGTGCAGTCGTTCGACAAGGTCGCAGCCGAATCCATCAAGAACGACCCGTTCCACAAGGGTGTCTCTGCCAATGAATATGCCAGCGCCGATGAACCGGGTTCAGCAGTGCACTACCTTGATATCGTGATTCTCTCCGCTCTTGAAGTGGACGTGAATTTCAATGTCAATGTACTTGTCGGCAGTGACGGCGTCATCAGAGGCGCCATCGGCGGACATCCTGACACGGCAGCCGATTCTGCCCTCTCCATCATCGTATGTCCGTTGATGCGCGGACGCATCCCTTGCGTCGTGGACGAGGTCACTACTCTCATCACTCCTGGCTCTACCATAGATGTGGTCGTAACAGAGTATGGAATCGCAGTCAACCCTCGTCGTCCGGAAATTGCAGAACGCCTGAAGGCAGCAGGATTGAAGATTGTGGATATTCACGACCTCAAGGACCTGGCTCTCAAGAGCATCGGAGTCCCTGATCCGCTTCCGTTCGGAGACAAGGTGGTAGGTGTCGTAATGAACCGTGACGGATCTGTCATGGATGTCATAATGAATATCGAAGACTAAGACTCTTATATTATTATGGAGATTACGCTTGATCAATTGTTGGCAAGTCGTGAGGAACGGGCGTCTTTCCAGAAGGAACTTTTGAAGAGTTATCCTGGAAAGACCTTGGTTTGCCTTACAGTCATAATGCCGGGCAAGGTCAAGCGTAATCTGCAATCCCTTATAGTCGCCCAGGCTGCGCTTACCGCATTGGTTTCCGCTTTCGGAGATTCGATGCTGAAACTAGAGGTCCGGGACCGGCAGACCGGCTATGAGGCTTACCTTGAAACCACGCTCTCCCGCGGGGAAGCCAAACGGAAGACATGCAGTATTGAAGACACCCACCCTCTAGGACGACTTTTCGACTTGGATGTGATCGATGCCGACGGTGTCCCGATATCCAGGGAAACGATAGGACTGAATCCGAGGAAGTGTCTGATATGTGACAATGAAGCCCGCTATTGCATGCGTAACCGTACTCATACTTTGAGTGAATTGTCGGCAAGAATAGATGAAATGATTGAGGCCTATGTGCGATAACCGTCACTACATAAGTGAGGCACCGCTGTCATTGAATTCGGTCCGTAAACGGATTGAGAACTTCCTCTCGTCCAACGGATTGCGATTCGCCGCACTGGACCGCTATGTAATCATCTCACGGGATGAGGACGGTGACGAAATCATTGCAGGCGGCGGCCTTGACGGCAATGTCATCAAATGTGTCGCGGTATCGGAAGCCGCACGTGGCGAGAATCTTATGAATATTCTGGTGTCCAGACTCATTTCCATTGCACATGAGGAAGGACACGAATCCGTAAAGGCGTTTACCAAACCTTCCAATGAAGATATTTTCAGAAGCCTCGGCTTCAATCTCCTGGCTTCTTCAGGGAAGGCAGTGCTGATGGAAAACGGAAGGGGAGGCCTGCCGGAGTACAGGAAATATCTGAAATCATTGTCCCGGCCGGGCAGAAACGGCGCTGTCGTAATGAATGCCAATCCGTTTACCGAGGGACATCGCTATCTTATCGGACAGGCGGCATCGCAGGTCGACAATCTTTACGTGATCGTCGTAAAAGAGGACAGGTCACGTTTCCCATATTCCGAAAGGAAGGCAATGATAGAGGCAGGATGTGCCGGACTGGAGAATGTTATCGTCTGCGAGGGTAGTGATTACGCTGTTTCGGCAGCCACTTTCCCGACATATTTCCTGAAGCAGCTCGACGAATCCACGCCTGCCCACATTGAACTGGACCTGGACTTGTTCGTCAAGCATATAGCTCAGCCATTGGGTGTTACGGTGCGTTTTGCGGGTAGTGAGCCTGAGGATGACCTGACACGTTGCTACAACAAGATGATGTCGGAAATTCTCCCGGCCTCACGCAATCCTATATCGTTTGTCGAGATTCCGCGTCTTGAGCAGTCAGGCAAACCTGTAAGCGCCACCTCTCTCAGAAATGCCTTGGACAGAGGTGACTTGAAGTCTGCAATCGGGCTCGTGCCGGTTTCCACCGTACCATATATGATAGCTGATTTGGCGGAAAGGGCATTGAGGATGGAGTTGGAGACGACACCTAAGCCGGGCCTTGTGGACAAGCTTGACAATGGGGCGCACAAGGATATGGATTATGCGCTGATGTCTGCAAGTATTTCAGCGCTAAGGCCTTATCTGACGAGAATTGCGGTAAGGTCCGCGAAAGACATTGATGTTGCAGAAATCAAGGCGGCGGGCATTGAGGCGGAAGAAGCGATGCTGGAAGCTACGGGCGGAGTCAACACGCACCGGGGAGCGCTTTTCTGCATGGGCTTGGCAGTTGCGGCGGCCTCCTTTCTGGCGTGCAATGAAGGTCAGGTAGCTGCCGCGCCGTTCAGGGAACTGATTTCGCGCATTGCATCAGGAATACCTTCAGCCGGAAGTACGCACGGGGCTGAAGCCAAAAGAAATTTCAAGGTCGGGGGAGCATTGGAAAATGCCCGTATGGCATATCCTGAGCTTTTCTCCGCCTGGTTGCCATACTTCAGGTCTTTGGCAGGCGACCAATACCGCTGCCACAAGACTTTGCTGTATATAATGACGTCTCTTGATGATACCAATGTCCTTCACAGAAGGGGAGCGGAGGGGCTCGCTTACGCGAAATCCGAGGCCGCCGGACTTCTCGGGAATTTCAGTATCGGAGGATTGTCGTCAATGAATGCAGATTTCATCAGGGAAAATATCTCGCCGGGCGGAAGTGCCGACATGCTGTCCCTGACGATATTTATTGATCATGTAATTATAAACAACTAATACTAATACTAAATTTTCTTTTTATGGTTGAATTGATTCCACATGGCGTTTACCTGAAAAACGGCAAGACAATCGTCAATGATGCCGCAGGAATGCCATCTGCCGACGAGGCCCGCGAAAACACTATCGCCTACAGAATCCTCCGCGCTCATGACAAAGATGGAAGCAAAGGCAAGAAATTGCGTGTCAAATTCGATGCTATGGCTTCGCATGACATCACTTATGTCGGAATTATCCAGACAGCACGTGCGAGCGGACTTGAAAAGTTCCCGATTCCTTACGCGATGACCAACTGCCACAACTCACTTTGTGCAGTAGGCGGTACCATCAATGAGGATGACCATATCTTCGGTCTTTCCGCTGCCAAGAAATATGGCGGAATCTATGTTCCTGCGAACCAGGCAGTCATTCATCAGTATGTACGCGAGGCTCTTGCAGGCTGCGGCCGTATGATTCTCGGATCGGACAGCCATACACGTTATGGTTCACTCGGCTGCATGGGTGTCGGTGAAGGTGGTGGAGAGCTCGTGAAACAGCTTCTAAACAACACTTGGGACATCAATGCGCCTGAAGTGGTTCTCGTTTGGCTCGAAGGTGCGCCCAAGAAGGGTATCGGCCCTCATGACGTGGCCATTTCACTCGTTAAGGCAGTGTTCGAGAACGGTTTCGTGAAAAACAAGGTCCTCGAATTCGCAGGTCCTGGAGTCGCATCGCTCCCTACCGATTTCCGTAACGGTATCGACGTGATGACCACTGAGACGACCTGTCTCAGCTCCATCTGGATTACTGACGAAAAAGTCGAGGAATACTATAAGATGCACGAGCGCCCTGAGGCTTACAAGGAGCTTCAGCCGGGTGAGGTCGCATACTATGATTCAATGATCCGCATTGACCTCTCCAAGCAGGAGTCAATGATCGCCCTTCCTTTCCATCCTTCAAATGCATACACTATCCATGAACTCCAGGCTGACCCTGAGGGAATCCTGAAAAAGGTTGAGGAAGATGCCAGGAAGCGTTTCGGCGACAAGATTTCCATCGACCTTGAGAGCAAGGTTAAGAACGGCAAGGCATACGCTGACCAGGCTATTATCGCAGGCTGTTCCGGCGGTACTTATGATAACCTTAGCGAGGCGGCTTCCATCATGAAGGGCAAGACGATCGGAAACGATTATTTCACAATGTCAGCTTACCCTCAGTCAACCCCTGTATATCTTGCAACTACACGTAATCACATTGCAGAAGAGCTGCTTGAGGCCGGTGTCGTAATCAAACCTGCATTCTGCGGACCATGCTTCGGAGCCGGTGACGTTCCTGCAAACAACGGTCTTTCCATCCGTCATACCACACGTAACTTCCCTAACCGCGAGGGCTCGAAGCCTGGCCAGGGACAGATTTCACTCGTATGCCTTATGGATGCACGTTCTATCGCAGCTACCGCAGCCAACGGTGGTGTAATTACCGCTGCCACTGACGTTGAGTACGAAGATACGCACAAGCCATATTCATTCGACGACCGCATCTACAAGAGCCGTATCTACAATGGTTTCGGCAAGGCAGATCCGACAGTGGAACTCCGCTATGGACCAAATATCAAGGATTGGCCTAAGATGTATCAGATGGAGGAGAACATGCTTGTCGAACTGGCAGCTGTCATCCATGACCCTGTCACCACGACTGACGAGCTCATCCCTTCAGGTGAGACTTCAAGCTACCGTTCAAATCCTCTCAAACTCTCCGAGTTTGCGCTTTCACGTCGTGTCCCTGAGTATGTAGGATTGAGCAAACGTATTCAGTCAGAGGATCTTGAGCGCCGCGCAGGAAAGACTCCCCAGCACGTTCTTGATGCTCTCGCAAAGGTAGGTGCCAATGCTGAAAATACATCGTTCGGTTCCTGCGTGTTCGCCAACAAACCAGGTGACGGTTCTGCACGTGAGCAGGCTGCTTCTTGCCAGAAGGTGCTCGGCGGCGACGCGAACATCTGCTATGAGTATGCTACCAAGCGTTATCGCAGCAACTGTATCAACTGGGGTATCGTTCCGTTCACTATCGCCAAGGAAACTCCTTTCGATTACAAGGCAGGTGACTTCGTTTATGTCCCTGGCATCCGTGAGGCCATCCTTTCCGGTAAGGAGGAGATTGACGCCAAGGTCATCAGCGCTGACGGTGTCAAGGATATCCATCTTTATTTCCAGAATCTTACGGCGGACGAGCGTGAAATCCTCGCAGACGGATGTTTGATGAATTTCTACGCAGCACAGAAAAAATAATAACACATAAATCAATAATACTTTTTATGAAAAAGATCCAGATGGTCACTCCTCTCGTTGAGATGGATGGCGACGAAATGACAAGAATCCTGTGGAAGATGATTAAAGATGAACTCATCCTCCCGTTCGTAGATTTGAAGTCGGAATATTATGACCTCGGCCTTGTTCATCGTGATGAAACAGGCGACCAGGTGACAATCGACTCTGCCAATGCTACCAAGAAGTACGGTGTTGCCGTAAAATGCGCCACCATTACTCCTAACGCACAGCGTATGACCGAGTACAATCTCCATCAGATGTGGAAGAGTCCAAACGGAACAATCCGTTCAATGCTGGACGGTACCGTATTCCGTGCACCTATCACCATCCCTTCAATCTCTCCGGCCGTGAAGTTCTGGAAGAAGCCTATCACCATCGCACGTCATGCTTACGGTGACGTTTACAAGGGCGTGGAGATTCGCGCAGAGGAGCCGGGAGTGGCAAAACTCGTTTTTGAAGGCGAAAGCGGAAAGGTGGAAGAGCAGATCATCCATAACTTTGCAGGCCCTGGCGTCATTCAGGGAATGCATAACACCGACAAGTCTATCCGTTCATTTGCACATGCTTGCTTCAAGTATGCACTTGACATCAAACAGAGCATCTGGTTCGCTACCAAGGATACCATTTCCAAGAAGTATGACGGACAGTTCAAGGCTATCTTCGAAGACGTGTTCAAAGAGTACGAAGAGGCTTTCAAGGCTGCAGGTATCGAGTACTTCTATACATTGATCGACGATGCTGTAGCACGTGTGATGCGTAGCGAAGGCGGATTCATCTGGGCTTGCAAGAACTACGACGGTGACGTCATGAGCGACATGGTTTCCACAGCATTCGGTTCACTCGCAATGATGACTTCCGTACTCGTCAGCCCTGACGGAAAATACGAGTATGAGGCTGCCCATGGTACGGTTACCCGTCACTATTACAAGTACCTCAAGGGAGAAGAGACCTCTACCAACCCTATGGCAACGATCTTCGCTTGGAGCGGTGCGTTCCGTAAGAGAGGTGAAATGGACAACCTTCCTGAGCTCGTGAACTACGCAGACCAGCTTGAGGCTGCTTGCCTGGATACCCTCAATGAAGGTATCGTGACCAAGGACCTCGCAAATCTCATGGAAGGCGTCACGCCTCAGGTGAAGAATTCAGCTGACTTTATGGCTGCTATCCGTGAGCGTCTTGAGAAACGTCTCGCATAATCCGGACAGAATGTCCTGAAACAATAAGCCCCTCGCTCCGCAAGAAGTGAGGGGTTCATTGTCTTTAACGCTTACTGAGGTTGAAGTTCGCGGATGCCCATTCGTGCATTTCCCCGTTTTCATCTGCGTATATCAGATACCCGGCCAGGTCATCCGGACTCCTTTCGATGAACTCTTTCGCTTTCTCCAACCCTATGACCATACAATATGTGGCGTATGCGTCAGCGTCGGTGGCATCCTTGGCTACTATGGTGGCACTCAATAAGTTATGTTGCACCGGATAGCCCGTCCTGGGGTCGATGGTATGGGCATATTTCTTTCCGTCATGCACGTAGAATTTACGATAGTTTCCGGATGTGACTATGCCGCATGGCGCATTCTGTGATTCCCAGATGCCGTCCAGATCCGTTCCCGGGTCGTTGTTGCCGTCGAACGGCCTGTCCACGCCTACTCTCCATGGCTTTCCGCCAGGATTGACGCCGTCGCAGAAGATTTCCCCTATATCCACGAGCATGTCCTTGACGCCCAGTCCGTAAAGATATGCGGCCACGACATCGCAGCTGTAGCCCTGTGCTATTGCATTGAAATTCAGCCTGGGAAGCTCTGCTGAAGGCTTTTTCAGCAGGTCGGCGGACGATATGGTCCCGTCCTGTGCCGCCGTGAGGATATCCGCTTTCATCCTCCCCATGCCGCATGATGCCAATACGGCATTGATCCTGTCCGCCGAAGGCATGGTGTCCTTGGTGAAGCCGAAGCCCCAGAGGTCGAAAATAGGGCCGGACGCGACATCCAGTGCGCCGGCGGTCTCCTCGTAATACTCGTAGGCTCTGGAATATACGTCCGCGAACATGTCGTTCAGCGGTATGCGCTTGCCGGCATTGAACCTGCTCAGCAGCGAACCTTTGTTGTAGCCGGAAAGGGTCGTGTCAATGTCGTTGAGGATGGAATCGATGGCGGTTTTAAGCTCCGTAGGGCTTTTCCGGATCATCCCTTCCGTGCCGCGCAAGTTCATTTTTATGGTGTAGGTGCCGCCCTGCGCATATCCTTGGATGGCAATGTATCTGTCTGATTGTCCGCATGATGAGGCCAGAATTGCAATGCCCAGCATCGTGCTTGTGATTCTTGAAAGTTTCATCTTGTCCTGTTGTTTGAATTTTCGGCAAAGTATTTGTACAAATGTACGCGTTTTTCGAGATAAAATACGATATTTGCACTAATATACTAATTTGAAGATGAATCTGAAGAGATTGATGATTATGGCAGCCGCGCTGTGTTTGGCTGTGGGAGCAGTTTCCTGCAAGAAGGACAAGGATGATGATTCTGCGACGAGCAAGTCGTTCAGCGGAACATTGTCGGTGCAGGGCGTGCTTCCGTTTGTATTGAAGGGAACTACGGTGGCGGCCAAGCCTGCCGGACTTGGAAAAGAGAAAGTGGATATAGGATATTACTGGACTGCGTCGCCGCTTTATACGAAGAGAGATACTACACGTCGTCTGGGTGATCCAAGCTCGGTTACCGGAGCATACGAATGCAAGATAAAAGATACGTTGTGCACTGTTACTGTTTCTTGTACGGCTTATGCCACAGGATATTACACGAAGTCCGCATCGGCATATTGCACTATCGTGGACCCTGCATTCGGAGGAAGTCTCAAGAATGACGGCGTAAGCAAGGACATGCCTTCCATCACGGATGCCCGCGACGGCAACGTGTACTATTACCGGAAGATAGGCGACAAAGACTGGTTCGTAAGGAATCTTGCCTACAAGGAGTCCGGCTATCCTTTCCGTAAGAGCGAGGTCATGGACGCCATTTTCGGACGCTATTATACTTGGACTGCGGCACAGGACGCATGCCCTGCCGGATGGAGAGTGCCTTCAGAGGAGGACTGGAAGTCATTGGCCGTGGCTGCCGGCTATAAGGGAGATGCTGTAGCCCCTGTCTATAAGGGAGTTGCAGGCAACCTGATGGTGAACGCCTCATTCAACAGCGAGAGGATGTGGGAGTTCTGGCCGGATGTGAAGATTACCAATGCGACGGGATTCTGCTCTATCCCTACAGGATATGGAATCCTCGGTACTGGTACGACTTTCTATGCAGGTTCTGAAGACGCGGTTTATTGGACATCGTCTTCATACAAGGAGGAAGGTTCTGCGGATGAACTGGCCATCAACAGGATGATCAATGTCAACAAGCCGGATTTCATAAGCAATACCGTTTCGAAAGACAGCTTCCTGGCATCTGTAAGATGTGTGCGTGACTCGGAATAATTCACTCTAATTTAACATATTTATGAAAAAAGGACTAGTAACTACAATCGTTATCGCCGTTGTTGCCCTCGGAATTTTCAGTTGGGTGAAATCTACCTACAATGGTATGGTGGAAGGCGAAGAAAAAGTAAAGTCTGCATGGTCGCAGGTTGAAAACGTATACCAGCGTCGCGCCGACCTTATTCCTAACCTCGTAGCTACCGTTAAAGGCTATGCCGAGCATGAGAGCGGTACTCTCGAGTCCGTTATCTCCGCAAGGGCAAGGGCTACACAGATTACCGTAGACCCGGACAAGCTTACCGGAGACGCTATCGCGCAGTTCCAGTCAGCGCAGGGCGAGCTTGGCAATGCTCTCGGACGTCTCCTGATGTCAGTCGAGGCATATCCTGAACTGAAGGCCAATGAGAATTTCAAGGAACTTCAGGCTCAGCTTGAAGGCACCGAGAACCGCATTTCGACCGAGCGTATGAAATACAATGAGACTGCACAGTCTTACAATACCACTATCAGGAGCTTCCCTGCAAATATCCTCGCTTCGATTTTCGGTTTCGAGCAGAAAGGCTATTTCAAGGCATCTGAAGGTGCTGACACGGCTCCTAAGGTTGAGTTTTAGGTAAGTCTATGTCAATCAGACGCATATCGTTGATTACACTGCTGCTGGCGATTGTCTCGTCAGTGGCAGTTGCCATTCCGCCGCGTCCGCAGCCGCAGAGGTTGGTCAATGACCTTGCAGGTATGTTTTCGCCGGCTCAGGTCGAGGAACTGGAGCATCGTCTTGTAGCATTCGATGATACCACTTCCAATCAGATTACGGTCGTGACTGTCTCTGACCTGGAGGGTTATGAGCCTGCTGAATATGCGGTCAAGATCGGCACTTCATGGGGTGTCGGTTCCAAGGACTTCAACAATGGAGTCGTAATCCTGGTAAAGCCGAAGACCGAGGATTCCGGTGGAAAGGTTTCCATACAGATCGGCTATGGACTTGAAGGCGCCATCCCTGATGCGTATTGCAAGCGTATCATTGAGACCGAGATGATTCCGCGCTTCCGTGAGAATGATTATTACGGCGCTGTGACCGCGGCAGTCGAGACTCTTACAGGTCTGGCGAGCGGCGAGATCAAGGTCGTGAACAAGATGAAGGAGGCGGAGAATGAAGACGGTATCGGTGCATTGTTCTGGATAATCATCATCTTGTTGATGATTTGGTTTGTCGCCAGATCCAACAAGAAGAACAAGGGCGGCAATTCCGGCACCCGTACCGGCAGGACTACCACTCCAAGATATTACGGTGGAGGATATTCCTCTTCATCCGGCAGTTCCGGCTCATCTTCTTCAGGTGGTAGCTTCGGCGGTTTCGGAGGCGGGTCGTTCGGTGGCGGCGGTGCTTCCGGCAGCTGGTAATTTGCGCGGCTTTTCGGTCTATATTTCCCTGCTCATCAGTCGTGTACGCCCGGTACACTCCTTCTTCGCAGGAAAATCTATCCTCGAAAATCCATCGCAAATTCTTCTGAAATATTGAATTTTATGACGGCTTCGGACTTTGGTCTCGGGGCCGTTGTTTTACATCCCGGCAACAACCTCCATCACATAAATCAGCGCCTCCGCGACTCTCCCCGTCGCGGAAATCAGGAACGTCGGACAGAGCCCCGCCGCTGCCAGCAGGACCGACGGCACGGCCAATGTCATCAGGACGGTCGTCAGCGGCATTGCCAATATGTTCGTGAGGAGAAAATGCGTAGGGAACGTGCCGAACCGCAGCCAGGCCAATGGCCCCGTGAATATCTGGCAGGCCATGGTCAATGCTGCCGCATCCCATACTTTTTTAGGAAAACGTGCTATGAATGAGCGCGTTGCCTCTTTACCCGGCTCGGGATACCACGCCTTCATTTTAGGGAAAAGTGTTATGATGCCGGCCATAGCAAGATATGAGAGCTGGAACCCAGCTGATTCCAGGACAGAAGGATTGACAGCCATTTGTATCATCAATGCGGCGCAGAAAGTGTGGACCGGGTTGCTTTTCCGGTGCAGCAGATGTGCGGTTTCATTGATGAGTATGAAAAGAAATGCGCGCACGAGCGAAGGAGCGACGCCTGTAGCGATGGTGTAAGCTCCGGACAATGAGACGATTATGATGCTCCTTGTCGTTTTCGCGACAGGGGAGCGCCCCAGAATTGATGTGGCATATCCCAGTATTATGTAGATTATTCCCAGATGCAGTCCGGAAAGTGCGAGGATATGTGACGCCCCGCTTGTCCGGAATGTCCCGACGATTTCAGGGGAAAGCCATGACTTGTCACCTGTCACGAGAGCATTGACCAGAGCTGCGGCATCGTCCGAACGGAAGGGGAGGGACATTATCATTGACCCGAAATCTGCGGCAGCAGTGCTCGTCCGCATGGCTTGGACACCGGTCGATGAGAGTTGGCAGGTGGTGGCGCAGAAGACGCCTGCCGCGAGGTAGGTGAGCAGCAGTTTGCATTGGCTGACAGCGAGTTTCGTCCAGGTCGTCATGGCGATGGCGGCGATGGACGAGATGCCTGCGGACAGGTATCGTAACGATATGGGGATGCCGGTGCCGGATGTGGCGAGTCCGCATGCGGTGCCGATGGTGAACGCCAGGGCCAATGCCATGATGTTCCGTTCCGTGGACAGTTGAATAGTCATCAAGGTCTAAAGTTTATGTTTCTTGCTAAAGTAGTGATTTCTTTTTAACTTTGCCACGATTTCCATAGGAATCGGAAAATTTATAAAGAAATTTTAATAGATTCACAATATGATAATTCTTGTAATTAATTGCGGAAGTTCATCTATCAAGTATCAGCTTCTTGATATGAAGAGCGATGAGGTTTATGATGTCCTGGCTAAAGGTATCGTAGAAAAGATCGGCCTGGAAATGGGATGTCTCCAGCATACCGCTACCGGTAAGGAGAAAGTCGTAAAGGATATTCCGGTTCCTGACCACAAGGTGGGCATGCAGCTTGTCCTTGAGGCACTTACAGATGGCGAGCATGGCGTTTTGAAGTCTCTTGACGACATCGAGGCTGTGGGCCACAGAATTGTGCATGGAGGTGAGTATTTCTCTTCCAGCGCTCTTGTCAATGAGGATGTCATGAAGAAGATTGAGATCTGCTGCGATTTCGCACCGCTGCATAATCCTGCCCATATCCTGGGTATCAGGGCAGTGCAGGCTGTTCTCCCTTCTGTTCCGCAGGTTGTTACTTTCGATACGGCATTCCATCAGTCTATTCCGGCTTATGCCTACATGTATGGTCTTCCGTACGAGGATTATCAGAATTACAGGGTCCGCAAATATGGTGCTCACGGTACCAGCCATCAGTTCGTCGCAGAGAAGGGTGCCAAGTTTGCAGGACTGGACATAAACAATTCCAAGATTATCACCTGCCATATCGGAAACGGCAGTTCCATCACTGCTATCGTGAATGGCAAGTCTGTAGATACTTCCATGGGTTTCACTCCGCTTGACGGCGTGATTATGGGTACCAGATGCGGCAGCATTGACCCTAACGTGGTTCCTTATCTCATGAAGAAGGAGAATCTTACTCCTGACGAGATGACTGAGATTATGAACAAGAAGAGCGGATTCCTCGGAATTTCCGGCGCTTCTTCCGATGCGCGCGACCTCGATGCTCTTGCCAATTCAGGTGACCAGAGGGCCAAGCTTGCTCTCAAGATGTTGACTTACGGCATCATCAAGTACATCGGATCTTATGCTGCCGTGATGAATGGCGTGGATCTCATCATCTTCACCGGCGGTATCGGCGAGCATAACAGCCGTCTCCGTCGTAGAGTTTGTGAGAATCTTTCTTATCTCGGTCTAAAGTTCGACTATGAGGCCAATGTCGCTTGGGGCGAGGATGCCATCATTTCCCTCCCTGAGTCCAAGGTGAAGGTCGCTCTCATCACTACTGATGAGGAGATCGTGATTGCACGTGACACGATGCATATTGTTCAGAGCGAAGAGGAAAATTAATTTACAATAAACGATGATTACAAGTTTTTCAGATGTTTTTGCTGATCTCAAGGAGAAGGGTATCCGCAAAAAGATGGTCGCTGCATGGGCAGTGGACGAGCATACTATAGAGGCTGCTTCGAAGGCAGTTGACCTCGGTTTCGTTTCTGCGACTCTTGTCGGCGATGCGAAACTTATCAATGACGTTTGCGAGAAGAACGGCATCGATGCTTCCAAGTTCGAGATTATCGGCAATCCTGATGAGCTCAAGGCTGTGGCTCAGGCTGTTCAGCTGGTTCATGACGGTGAGGGTGATGTCCTTATGAAGGGTCTCTGCTCTACCGACAAGTTTCTCCGTGCTATCCTTAACAAGGAGAACGGTCTCCTTCCTCCTAAGGGTCTTCTCAGCCACGTAGGTATTCTCGAGAGCCCTAATTATCACAAGCTTCTCTTCCTTACCGATATGGCAGTGCTTCCTCTTCCTGATTTCCGTCAGAAGATCAAGCAGACGAATTTCGTAGTGAAGGTTGCCAAGTCTTTCGGTATCGCCAAGCCTAAGGTTGCGTTCCTCGCTGCTTCTGAGCAGGTTCTTGATTCAATGCCTGCTTGCATGGAGGCTGCCGCTCTTGCCAAGATGGTAGACCGTGGCCAGATCAGGGGTTGCATCGCTGATGGTCCTCTGGCTCTGGATGTCGCTATCGACAACGAGTCTGTAGAGATCAAGAAGCTTGTCAGCCCTGTTGCAGGTGATGCTGACTGCCTTGTGTTCCCTAACATCGAGTCTGCCAATGTCTTCTGGAAGACGAATTCGAAGCTTTCTCCTGGCGTCCGTCAGGCAGGTATGCTCGTAGGTACTACAGCTCCATGTATCCTTGCCAGCCGTGCTGACAGCGTAGATACCAAGCTCAATTCTATCGCCGAGGCCGTGATGAGCATTCTCTAGTACATATTTACATCTACATAATGACAGAACAGTCCACTATTCCCGGGCTGTTCTGTTTTTTATTGTGTTTGTGAGTATGGGCGCCCGGCGGGTAGAGCTGGACTGCGCCGGTCCTCCCCACTGGCGTGGGTCCCCTCCCTTTTCGGGAGCCAATGCCGGCTCCGCCCACTCCGCCCGCCGGGCTTGCACCAGATATTGTTACTTTACCGGCTCGAAATGACCTATATTTGTATACGAGGCCAGGTTTCGTTTGGGCAAGATGTTGTTACTTTACCGGTTCGAAAAAGCTGAAATGGACGCGGCCGTAGACCTTTTCCTTGACGAAAGCCGGGTGGTCCTTGAAAGAATGCTCATTGCCGTGCTCCAGAATCAGATAGCGCTCAGGATAGACCAAGCCGGCATCCAGAACCTTGTCGGGAATCGTTTCCAGACCTTCGAGAGCGTAAGGCGGATCGGCGAACACGATGTCGAACTTCTCCTTGCAGATAGGAATGAAATCGAAGACGTTGTGGTGCACCGCAGTCAGGTTTTTCAGACCCAGCTTCCTGGCCTGGTCCTTCACGAAAGATGAATATTGCGGATTCATCTCCACTGACCAGACATGACCTGCGCCACGGGATGCGAACTCGTAGGCGATGGAACCGGTGCCGCCGAACAAGTCCAGGACATTTAGCCCCTCGAACTCGAACTCATTGTCAAGAATATTGAACAGAGCCTCCTTGGCGAAGTCTGTTGTCGGCCTCGCCTTGAAATCAGGGGGAGTCACTACGGTCTTGCCCCTAAGTATGCCACCTATTATCCGCATGTTTATAATTTTACTTGACCTCCACCGCCTTGAAGTACCTGTACAGGGACATTTCCTGCTCGTTGCTTATCGGCGTGCGGAAGGTAATCGTGGAAATCTCCGGATTCAGCTGGAGCTTCTTCAATGCGCTGAAAATGAAGTACTCGGCAGTCGTGAAATCGGGAGCCTTGAAAGTATTTGCTATCTGGAGACTCTTTCCCTGAGCAATCGCCAGATGCAGATGGTTGTCCGCATAGGACGCTATAATCTTGTTGTAATCAGGGCAATCCTTCATGGCGTCCAGCATGTAGTACATTTCCGGAAGAATCCTCGCCTGGTATCCGTCGGTCGTGAACACCGTCTGCGAAATCATGCGGGACAATGTCTCCCCGACATTGTTCGAGAACAATAATACGGCGCCGTACTCCGGCATCCGTATGAACTCCACCTGGTCGCTTTCTTCCAGCTTTACCACATCTGCCAATGTCTGACGGATGTCCATCGGGTTGAAGAACTGCTCGGGGATGAGGGCTACTTTCGGAGTCATGAGCGAAATCCGCACGGACTCATAGCGCTTCTGGAATTCCGGCGTGGTGAAAATACGGTCGGCTGTCAGCCATCCGGAACAATGTTCCCCTTCTGCGTCCTTTATCTTAAAAGAATATCCACTCAAGGCAACTTGAATGGATATTCCGTTATCTGTTTTTTCAAACATAATCTATTTCATGAATGAGTCCACGACATGCGGACCCGATTTCAGGAAACTACTCCCAGTTACCGGCGTTGTTGTTAGGAGCTGAGATACTGCCGACCTGAAGACCCTCGTAGCGGTTCATTGTCCTGCGATCAGCGTCGAGGTTGATTCTGAGCTGATTGTCAAGACCCTTGAGGAGAGACTTGTACGGCATCTTGGCCTCGAAGAGAGGAACCTTCACACCTGAAACTTCCTTGACAATGGCCTCCATCTGGATAGTATCACCCTGTGAGAACGGAATGTATTTGAGAGAGTCAATGTTGAAGTCACGTCTGCTGTGGAACAATGTATCTTTCACAGCGACCTTGCTTGACAATGAGAAAACGAGGTGCTGTCCCTGCTTGTAAAGCTCGAACATCTGCTCAGGAGTGATCTTGCGGTTGGCCTTTCTGAGTTTCTCGGTGTTTGCAACTGCGAGAGAGTCGTCGTTGGAACCGATCTGCATGAGAACCTCCATCTTGCCGTTCTTGTAGAAGTCTACAAGAGAGTCAGAAGACGCGGTGAAGTGACCGTTTACAGACTTGAAAGCCTCCTGAAGTGTACGGAGATCCTTCATCTTCTGGATACCGATTGCCTCGCGGTAATCTTTCTGCTTGTTGAAGTTGATAGGCTGCATGATACTCTTGATACATGCGTATACGAGTCCGGCAATAACAAAGAGCAGCAAAATGCTGACAATCTTTTTAACTATTCCTTTCATTTTATGTTTTGAGTTTTTATAAAAATCAATTGAGTTCGGACAAAGTTATGAAATTGATTTATGAAATGCAATATAATTTGTAAATTTGCATCTCGAACGAATACGTATATGAAGAAGATTGATACGCGGAATGTAGATACATTGGACGGACTTGCAGGAGGCTGCAGGACGGTTACGCTTGTCGCACATATCCATCCTGACGGCGATGCCATAGGGAGCACCCAGGCCTTGCGTGCCTATCTCGAAGCACGTGGCGCTGATGCGGTTACCATCTATCCGGAAGTCGTGCCGGAAACATTGGCCTTTATGGTGAAGGATGTGGATGCGGACAGGATTATGGATGCCTCGAAGTCTCCGGAGGAGGCGCGGAAACGCATAATGTCCTCGGACTTGATATTTTGCGTGGACTGCAACTCCTTTTCCCGTACCGGCGACATGGAGAAAACCCTCAGGGAAGCGCCCGCGAAGAAAGTGCTCATAGACCATCACCTGGCTCCGGACGTGGAGGCATTTGACCTCGTGTTTTCCGACGCGGATGTATCGTCTGCCTGCGAACTGATGTATTATGTGCTGTTGGAAATGCCTGACATCAAGGGTGATGCGTCACGCATTCCGGCATTGGCCGCAGCTTCGCTGATGACGGGTATGACGACGGATACGAACAATTTCGCGAACTCTGTATTCCCGTCGACATTGGCCATGGCTTCGGGCTTGCTTGCCGCTGGCGTGAACAGGGACCGGATACTTCAGGATTTGTATAACAGCTATAGGGAAAACCGCCTCAGGATGGAGGGCTATCTTCTTCATGAGAATATGAGAATTACCCCGGAAGGAGTAGCGTATATGATTGTGGACAAGGAACTTGCGTCTGAATTCAATATCAGGGAAGGGGAGACGGAAGGCTTCGTGAACATGCCTCTTGCAATAGGAAAAGTAGGCATGAGCATTTTCCTGAAAGAAGACGGCGAAGGCTTTTTCAGGGTTTCCGTGCGCTCGAAAAAAGGTATCTCCGCGAACAAGTGCGCCACAAGATATTTCCATGGCGGCGGGCATGAACGGGCTTCCGGCGGAAGGCTTTTCTTCTCCAGGACTGATGGCGTGCCGGCTGACATCAATGCCCCGGGCGAGGCGGAAAGCTATATTGTCAGGTCCGTGGCGGAATTCTTCAAATCAGGTGAATATGAAAGCTAAAGTCTTCATTCTCATAGCGATGGCTTTCGGTATCGCTGCATCCTGCACCAAGGAAGAAGTGAAAACCACCTATTCCCGGCAGGAGAAGAACATTGAATCCTTCATAAATTCCGTGAAGGGCTCCATTGATTCGAGTTACGTGGTGTATAATGGCGGTTCCAGCCGCGTGGTCACGGTTTATGGCGACGGTGACAGCCTGTCGCGCAAGGGAACCGTATCATTCTATTATGCTGGTTACGTATTCAATGGCACGTCATTGAACAACTCGAACCTCTTCGCAACCAATAGTGAAGAAGTCGCGAAAGCAGCCAAGTGGTCGCTCACGGATGCTGACTATGAGCTCCTTACATTGAAATTAAGTGACGCTGATCTGGTGCCTGGCCTGAAAGCAGGTCTTGAAGGCGTGAAAAGCGGGCAAGAATGCTATATCCTTTTTTCCGGAAAACATGGGTTCGGAAAACACGACTTAGGCACGATTCCTGCAAACGCAGCCCTGGCCTACCATATCTGGGTCGAAAATGTCACGAATGACTAAAGTTGAAAATTAATTGAAAATGAATAAAATAGTAATCAGAACAATGCTGGCCGGCATTGCAATGTCAATGTTGATGACAGGATGCGCAAGGTCAGAGAAGACGGAGCCGAATGCTGCGAACCAGCGCTATCTGGAAGCATGGATGGAAAAGAACCATCCCGGCGCCAGCGTTACGGATCTTGGCGTCTATATCCTTGAAGATAAGGCAGGTACGGGCGAAGCATTGGCCGATCAGGGCTATGTGATGGTGTCATACACCGTTTCCGGCCTCGACGGAAAGATTTCTTCCACGACGCATAAGAAGGTGGCCCAGCAGATCGGATCTTACAATTCATCATATTACTATGGACCTGTCACATGGATGACGATATCCACAGCTCTTCCTGTAGGAGTGGAAGATATGTTGAAGGGCATGAAAGTCGGCGGGACGCGCAAGGCCGTGGTTCCAGCCTGGCTGATGGGCTATGACAGGTACACTAACCCTGATAAATATCTGCAGAAATCTACAGACGAGAGCAATACGATCTACACGATTACCCTCGAAGGAGTCTCTACCGATATCCTCAAGAGCCAGGTCGATTCAATGCAGATTTATTCGGCACTTCACATGAACAAGACCGATTCGACATCGTATGGTTTTTATTATCAGCAACTTAAAGAACCTGCAGACACGCATTCATTCAAGGCTGACACCTCCATATACATCAACTATACAGGAAGGCTCCTGAACGGCCAGGTGTTCGACACCACCATCGCGGACACTGCCAAGGTCCACAATATCTACAGCAGTTCGAACACTTATTCTCCGGTGAAGATAACCTGGGGCAAATCCTATACGGACCTGACGATGACCGCAAGCGGCTCAAACTCATCATCTTCGATCATTTCCGGATTCAAGAAGACCCTTTGGGAAATGCGCCATCCTTATGAAAAGGGCGTGGGCATGTTCTTCTCTTCGTATGGATATGGCAGCAGCGGAAGCGGAAATACGATTCCGAGCTTCTCACCGCTTGTATTTGAAATAGAAATAGTGGACAAACCGTAATAGGAGGATTTCTATGGCAATTGCAGGTACTGTCCCTACAGAACTTGGCGATAAGAGAATACGAGATTTACTTATGCAGTATGCAGTCCCGGCCATCATAGCCATGACTGCATCTTCTCTCTATAATATGGTCGACAGCATATACATCGGCCATATAAAGGATGTCGGCTCATACGCCATCTCCGGCCTCGCGGTCACGTTCCCGCTGATGAACCTCGCTACCGCGCTCGGTACCCTCGTCGGCGTCGGCGCTTCCACGATCTTGTCAATGCTTTTGGGACAGAGGAACTACAAAGCCGCCAATAAAGTGCTTCTGAATGAGGTGCTTCTGAACATAATCATCGGCGTGGCATTCTCGGTAGTGACGTTGTCGTTTCTCGACCCGATACTCATGTTCTTCGGCGCGAGCCAGTACACATTGCCCTTTGCACGAGACTATATGGTCATATTATTGCTGGGCAATGTCATCACGCACCTTTATTTCGGATTGAACAACATGGTCCGCGCTTCCGGAAATCCGAAATTGGCGATGGGACTGACTGTCTTCACGGTCGTTTCGAACACCATAATGGACCCGATTTTCATATTCGTGCTGGATATGGGAATCAAGGGCGCCGCCATTGCGACAGTCCTCTGCCAGCTGATGGCCCTCATATACACGGCGAGGTATTTCTTCAATCAGAACAATTATCTTCACCTCCCGAAATCTCTCCGTGACTACAAATTGGACATCCGTATTGCCAAAGATTCATTGACCATAGGCATGGGGCCTTTCCTGATGAATTCCGCGGCATGTATCGTCACGTTGTTCATCAATCAGCAGATGCTCAAGTACGGCGGAGACCTTGCCATCGGCGCGTACGGTATCGTGAACCGTATCTCGTTCTTTTTCATTATGATAAACATGGGCTTCAACCAAGGAATGCAGCCTATCGCGGGATATAATTTCGGAGCCGGGAAATACACCAGGGTAAAGCGGGTTTTCAAACTGACGGTAATCTGTGCCACCATTGTGAGCTGTGTCGGATTCATCGTCTCGGAATTCATGCCTAATTTGGCAGTATCTCTCTTTACCAATGACCCTGAGCTTAAAGAATTGGCGGATAAAGGATTGCGTCTGACGAACCTGGCATTTCCGCTGGTGGGATTCCAGATGGTGGCGACGAACTTTTTCCAGAGCCTCGGCATGGTTCACAAGTCGATACTCCTGTCATTGTCCCGACAGTTGCTTTTCCTGGTGCCGCTCATATATTTCTTGCCGGTGTTTTTCGGGCACCGTGGCGTGTGGATGAGTTTTCCGATTGCCGATACGGCAGCCATAGTCCTGTCGACGATATTGCTGCTTTCGCTATTCCGGAAATTCCGCAAGCTCAATGACGGTGACGATCCGGCTATTCTCGGAAGTAAAATCAAACAAGCTTGATTATGAAAGACAATGAATTGATAATCAATGTCGGAAGACAGTTCGGCAGCGGAGGCAGACTCGTGGCTCTCGCACTTGGACGCAAACTTGGCATTCCTGTGTATGACCAGGAATTGATAGCTAAAGCAGCAGAACAGAGCGGCTTCAGCAAGGAACTTTTCGCCAACAGTGACGAAAAGAGAAATCTGCTCGCATTGTCAAGCTTCATCGTGGATGTCGGACGCTTCGGCTCTGCGGACAACTATATGAGTGACAATCAATTGTTCGTCATTCAGAGCAATGTCATCCGCTCACTTGCCGACAAGGGCCCCGCCATTTTCATCGGTCGTTGTTCGGATTATATTCTCCGTGACAGGAAGTGTCTGGACGTGTTCGTGACAGCAACTGACGAGGTCCGCATCAAGAGAATCGCGGAGCGCATGAACATCACCCCGGAGCAGGCCGATTCGCTCATGCGCAAGAAAGACCGTACCAGAGAGACTTATTACAATTACTATACTTTCGGCAATTGGGGCGTGGCTTCCAATTATGACCTCTGTGTGGATTCCTCAGTCTTGGGCATTGAAGGAACTGCCGACATGATCATTGACTTTTGCCGCAGGGCAGGACTTCTGTCGAAGGACGCAGTCTTGCCGCTTTCTGACGTGAACCAGGAGGCGGGCAAATGAAAAGCAGGTATGTAAAAGTCATCTTGTCATTATGTCTTGCCGCCTGTGCAGCAGGACTTTGCATATCGTTGTCATCTTCCCATAAGGAGGAACCGATTCCCGTTCCGGGGCGACTCCAGCTGCGGCTCAATGAATCCCTTACCAATGAAATTTCCGATACGTCCGCACTGGCCGGCATGGACAAGCGTATAGAAAACTACATGCGCCAATGGGCACTGCGTGGAACGTCGCTTGCCATAATGCGGAATGATTCCCTGGTTTATGCGAAGGGCTACGGTTGGGCGGACAAGGAACTGGGCATCAACATGGAGCCGTCGCATATCCTGCGTGTGGCTTCCGTCTCCAAACTTCTGACAGCCACCGGAATAATGATGTTGCAGGAGAGGGGACTGGTTTCATTGCGCGATACCGTTTTCGGACCGCGCGGCATTCTGACAGATTCTGTCTATGCCTCCGTAATCAAAGACCCTAATTACAAGAAGATTACGGTCGAAGACCTGTTGCGCCATAAAGGCGGTTTCACATCCGCAGGTGGCGATCCGATGTTCACGACCAGATATATCATCCAGCAGAACCATCTGGAAACCCCTCCGGACCATATAACATTGATGCAGACGCAGTTGAAAAGACGTCTGCGCTTCGTTCCCGGCACGTCGCAGCATTATTCGAATTTCGGATATCTGCTCCTCAGCATGATTATCGAGAAAGTCTCAGGCCTTGATTATGAGACATATATGCGAGACAGCGTGCTCGTGCCTGCCGGTTGTGTGGACATGCACATTGCCAATAACTATTACGAGGAAAAGTTCCCGAACGAGGTGAGATATTATAATGGAGCGGATTCGGGCCTTGTCGAGGAATACAACAATAGCGGCAAGCTGGTTGACCGCTGTTACGGCGGCAATGATGTCCATTCTCTTGCCGGAGCAGGTGCCTGGGTAACCTCAGTACCTGAACTGGCACGCTTCGTAGCATCCATTGACGGACGCGACGAGGTACCGGACATCATTTCCAAGGAAAGCGTCGCTGCCATGACAGAATGGTTCGATGAAAACACCTATTCCCTGGGCTGGAATGATACCAAGCCTACGGGCGAATGGACTCGTACCGGAACAATGTCAGGAACTAGCGCTCTTGTAAAATACTATCCTGATGGTGAATGCTGGATAATGGTCACGAACACAAGCACCTGGAAAGGCCCGGGCTTCACTCGTTACACTGCCGGCCTCTTCCGCGACCTGCGTGCCCGCTACTCTGCCCAGCTTCCTCGCCGCGACCTGTTTTACAAGTAAATGTAATTGATACTGCTTGGGAACGGATACCTGTATCTTTCATATTCGTTTTTTAAGTATCTTTGCACTTTGTTAATGAAACCAGTTTTAAATTATGGACAAGAATAGTTATGCATTGGGTATGAGCATCGCCCACAACATGCTCCAGTCAGGTGTCAAGGAAGTTGCTTTCGATGATTTCGTTGCTGGACTGAAAGCGACATTGACCAGACAGGAGCCTGCAATTTCATATAAGGAAGCAGGAGATATCCTGGACAAGTATTTCCAGGAACTTCAGGAGAAACAGGCTGCTGAACAGGCTGAAATCTCGGAAGTCATGAAGAGGGAAGGTGAAGAGTTCCTCGCTGCCAATGCCAAGAAGGAGGGCGTGATTGTATTGCCTAGCGGTCTCCAGTACAAGGTCATTAAGGAAGGTGAGGGCCGTATGCCTGAGCTTACCGACAAGGTAAAATGCCATTATGAGGGTACTTTTGTGGACGGCGAGAAATTCGACAGCTCGTATGACCGCAAGCAGCCTGCCGTATTCGGTGTAAATCAGGTGATTCCGGGATGGACTGAGGCTCTCCAGCTCATGAGCGAAGGTTCAGTTTGGGAACTTTATATCCCTTACAAGCTCGGTTATGGCGAGGCAGGTGCACAGGGCGCTATCCCTCCATACTCCGCCCTCGTCTTCAAAGTAGAGCTCATCGAGGTGCTGTAACATGGAAAATGCTATAACGGAAGACGGCAAATGGAAAATTCTGAAGAGCGAATACCTTTTCAGGAGACCATGGCTTACCGTAAGAAGAGATTGTGTAGAACTACCGGATGGCAGACAAAATCCGGAGTTCTACATTCTTGAATATCCCGATTGGGTCAATGTCATTGCGATTACTGATGACGGACAATTCGTCATGGAACGCCAATACAGACATGGACTCGGAAAAACTTGTTTTGAGATTCCTGCCGGAGTCATTGAAAAAGGCGAAACGCCGCTGGAGGCAGCGAAGCGTGAACTTATGGAAGAAACCGGCTATGGCGAAGGCGAATGGAAAGAAATCATGTCCGTTTCCGGGAACTCAAGCACTACAAACAACATTTCGCATTGTTTCGTGGCGAAAGGCGTGAAAAAAATCGGCACGCAACATCTTGACAGTACCGAGGATCTCGAAGTGGTGCTTCTCGACAGAAGCCAGGTTTGGGATTTGATGGTGAATGATCAGGTGAAACAGGCCCTCATGGCCGCACCTCTCTGGCGATTCTTCGCTGAGAATCAGAAATAAAAAAAAGGGAAAGCTTAGCACATCGCACCGCTACGACCTCCTACCCTTGCTGCCTTCCGACCCTGGGGGAGTTTAGAGGGAGCTGGTCGTGTACGACTTTCCCGACTGCAAATATACGACTTTTTGTTTAATCGGCAAAAAAAATCGGAAGATGTTTCCTAATCCAGGTTCGTGAAAATGAACGGCATGATGTCGTCTACCTGGCTTAATTTGATGATTTTCTTCTTGCCGTAAAGCAAAATGGTCCATTTCCGGCCGCTTACCTTCTGATATTCAGCCATCACCTGGCGGCATGCCCCGCAAGGCGCTGTAATATCTTCATTGAGCTTCCCGTTCTGCGCTGCGGTAATCGCGATAGCCGTCATCGGCGTGTCCGGGTGGTTTGCATGGGCTGAAAACATTGCCGTTCTCTCGGCGCAAAGTCCTGACGGATAGGCTGCATTCTCCTGGTTGGCCCCTGTTACTATTCTTCCGTCAGCTAGCCTTACGGCAGCACCGACATTGAATTTGGAATATGGCGCGTATGAACCCGCCAATGCCTTTTCAGCAGCTTCACAAAGTTCCCTGTCTTCCGGCTCCAGCTCTTCCAATCCGCTGTATTCCAGATAGTTGATTTCTAATTTTTTATTCTGCATGTAACTTGTTTCGTTTGGTCAAACGTTTCAAAGTTAGTTAAAATGCATTAAAAAAGAAAAAATTGCTGATTGGATGCTATCTTTGCATTGAAAAGCATCTGAATATTATGGGAAAGAAAGTATGTATCGGCTTGTCAGGCGGTGTGGACTCCAGCGTGGCGGCGCTTCTTCTGAAGCGTCAGGGCTATGACGTATTCGCCATGTTCATGCAGAATTGGCACGACACCGAAGGTACATTGCACGGCGACTGCGAATGGGAGGAAGATCGTTTCGTCGCGGAAATGGTGGCCAGGAAAATCGGTATCCCGTTCTATTTCATTGACTTGAGCAATGAATACCGGCAGCGCGTGGTGGATTATATGTTCGATGAATATTCGAAAGGCAGGACTCCGAATCCTGATGTCCTCTGCAATCGTGAGATTAAATTCGATGCCTTCCTGAAGGCGGCCAGGAAAATGGGAGCGGACTTGGTGGCGACCGGACATTATTGCCGCAAGGAACCTGCATTGGACCCTGACGGACGGCAGGTCATGCGCGACGGACAGCCGGTATGGCGCATTCTTGCCGGAACCGACCCCAATAAGGACCAGAGCTATTTCCTCTGCCAACTCACTGAGGAACAGCTGTCTATGGCAATGTTTCCGATAGGGGACATCTGCAAGCCGGAGGTCCGCAGACTGGCAGCGGAAGCCGATCTTCCGTCCGCCGAGAAAAAAGATTCGCAGGGAATCTGCTTTGTCGGCAAGGTCGACCTCCCCGTCTTCCTCCAGCAGAAGCTGAAATCCGTCGAAGGTGATGTCGTAGAAGTCTTCGACGCTTATTTCAATGATTCTGCGCAATATCAGTACATCAAGTCGACAGTCAATTCCATCTTGGCAGATGATTGGCTGGGTGAGGTGAGCCTGGTCACGGACTATATTTCTGACGACAAGGCCGCACATTCAGAGGCGGGGGACTATGAAGGCGGATGCCGTTACGATTCCATATATAATTTCGACAAGGTCCGCGCCCTTACTGATGAGCAGCTTGTACGTCTCTCGAAACCAGTAACTTACGAAGACATCAAATTCGAAACGGAGACCTATCGTTCCGGGAAGCACCATATCAGGAAGACCCGTTACAAGGCCAATCCTTACGGCGCTGTCATCGGACGCCATGAGGGGGCGCAGTTCTATACCATCGGCCAGCGCAAGGGCCTGAACATCGGCGGGCACAAGGATTCCCTGTTCGTCATATCCACTGACATTGAAAACAATATCATATATGTGGGCGAGGGGCATCAGCACAAGGGGCTTTCACGCAGTTGCCTCATGGTGACTCCTGATGAAATTCATTGGATTAGAGAGGATTTGCGCATGCAGGTAGGGGAAATCAGACGTTATCGTGTCCGCATCCGCTATCGTCAGCCGCTCCAAGATGCCCTCCTCATAATGCGCGAGGCCGGACTATTCATCTTGTTCGAGGCCCCTCAGCGCGGAATCACTCCGGGCCAGTTCGCCGTCTGGTATGACCGCGACGAGATGCTGGGCTCGGGCGTTATTTAGCGCGAGTCCAATTTTTCTCCTTAACTATGAAATATTTTTTGTGATTAAGGAAAAAAAGCGTACTTTTGTAGACCGATGCCACTTTAGCTCAGTTGGTAGAGCAGCGCATTCGTAATGCGCAGGTCGAGGGTTCGAACCCCTTGAGTGGCTCCGCAAGCGTAACCCCTTCAGGTTGCGCTTTTTTTTGGTTTGTTTATGGATATTGCTTAAATTCGCACGGAATCAACCTAATATTTATTATACTTTAAACATCTAATCATTATGGAACAAACCTTACCATTGTCGGAATCGTCAACAATGCCGACCAGGAAACTATGCGTTATGCGGTGGGTGACATTTGTCTTGGTTCTAATAGGCTCATTATGGAGCGAATTCATTTTTTATTCTATCGTCGAGTATATTGAATTCGTTGAAATTCAATATTTATCTGAAAAAATTGCGTTTTTTGCAACGATATTTGTTGATATAGTGTTTTGGCTATTTCTTATATATCTTTCTTCTAACCGGGCTGTTAGAAATGCGATGATTATTATGGTGGCGGCAGATTGTGTATTGGTCTCTATTCCTTTTTTTCCTAGATGGATATCTTCTATTTTTATGATAATTAAATGTCTTCTGAATGTCTATGCCTACTCGATAGTGATAATGAACACTAACCTGTCATCAATAAAAAAAGGATGGATTACAGTTTTATGTTTAGCCGGTATCAGCTGTATTGTTTCAGTGGTGACTATTCTTCATGATTCGCTAGCAATGCTGGGATATTATCATTATTCTTCTTTTTCTTCTTTTTCTGATATTTTTGGTTTCTTGTGCTTTTATGAGCCAATATACAAGGTGCATTCTTGTGGGTACACTCTCTTTTCAGTTATAGCCTGGTATCAGCTTATTTTCAGTGACGCATTTGCTTATACTGCCTTTAAGAAGGATGATGATGGGGTTATTTACAGATATCCATTCTTTAATCGATATACAGTCGGCATGTTTATCAGTTCTGCCTTTGTTATTTCCTTGATGTGTTTAATGGCAAAAGTATTTACTCTCTAAACGATGGAAACCATGAAAAAGAATATATTTAACTTCTTCTACTCACTAGATAAGCACCTTTGGGGTGATGATATTTACACGAACCGGTATCTTGCTACGTTAAGTTTGCTTTTTGTCGCACTTTTGGGCGCAATGCAAGGTGGCGGCTCTATTCTCAACTCTTGGTTTGGCTGGGATGTGGATATGAATATCATATTAACAATAGGACTTTCCATACTGGTCTTCAGTTATAACTTGTTTGAGAGCATAGTGTCTGCCAAACCTAAAATTGCAATTCTGCGCTCATTGCTTATTTTGGTGTGCTTCGTAGCAGCGTTCGTACTGGGTTATGTTCTTGCCGCAGTTGTACTTTTCGCAGTGGCTGCAATAGTTGTACTCGGATTTATAGGTGCTGCACTCGGAGGTGGCAGTAAATCCGGCAAGGCGACATTAACTGACGAGTACGGACACGAGACCGAAGTCGAGAAAGATATGTTCGGCACATATCGCGATTCGTATGGCAACACCTATACTGACAATCAGAATGGCACTGCGACTAAAAACGACTAAGTAGCCGGGAATAAATCAAAGCCAAACGGATAATGATATATTCGTGATAACAATCGTAAGATTTTGACGTGCAACCGAGTATAAAGAGTAACTTTGTACACGAATTAAAGAAAAGAATGGCAAAGAATACGAACATACAAGTCGTTGATAACTTGACGGATAATTTCCGTGGTTATGCAGCATTGCTTCGTAAAATTAAGCAAAGGGTGCAGGTTGCCCAGCAACGGGCGATTTATGCGGTCAATGAAGAGATGCTTCGGATGTATTGGGATATCGGTGGAATGCTACAGCAGAGCCAAGACATCGATGGCTGGGGGCAGAAAACACTGCAACGCTTATCCGTGGATTTGAAAAATGATTATTCCGAGATACAGGGATTCACAGTGCGCAATATGCAGTATATGGTGCAATTCTTCAATGAGTATAATCAGGAACTTACAATGGTAAAAAGTGCCAAATCTTCAATTACGAAACCAGTGGTTTCGCAATTAGGCGAATATAATTTTACACTTCCTGTGAAACATTTGAGTTGGTCGCATAACCTTGTATTGATAAAACAGGTTAAGGATATTCGCGCTCGTTATTGGTATATGGTGCAAAGTGTTACCAATCATTGGTCAAGGCGCTATCTCCAAGAAGCCATTAAACTTGATGATTACGGCAGACATGGCGCATTGGCTAACAATTTCGCCGAAATCATGCCTGTTCCCGAAGCAAATGATGTAAAATCAATGCTCAAGGACCCATACATTTTTGATATGCTTACTTTCACAGAGCAATATAACGAGCGTGATGTAGAAATCGGTTTGGTCAATCATGTTGAAAAATTCCTCGTGGAAATGGGTGCTGGCTTTGCCTTCATGGGACGACAGTATCATATAGAGGTGTCAGGTAGTGACTACTACATTGACATTCTGATGTACAACGCTTTTCTGCACCGCTATCTTGTAATTGAGTTGAAAGATACGGAGTTTATGCCAGAATACATAGGCAAGCTGAACTTCTATTGTTCTGCGGTGGACGACATTCTTTGTCGTGAGGGAGATAACCGAACCATCGGACTGCTGCTCTGCAAGACTAAAGACCGCATCAAGGCTGAATATGCCTTGCGTGATATTCAGAAGCCAATCGGTATATCTGACTACGAATTAGGACAAGCCTTACCGAAAGACTTTCGTGGTAGCCTGCCAACGATTGAAGAGATTGAGGAAGAATTGGAATCTGATAACGAATAAACATAGCCAATGTGACAACCACTTACGCTGATTAGAAATTGGGTCAGGGCATCCCCTGGCTCAATTTCATAGTATCACCCCGTACTCATGCTTCAGCTCATCCATCACGAAAGAGCTCTCCAACGATCCCAGATGCTCGATGGTCCCCAGGACATTCAGCACGAATTCCTGGTAATACTTCATATCCGGCGCATGAATCTTCAGCAGATAATCATACTGCCCCGAAATGTTGTAACACTCCGTCACTTCCGGTATGTCCGCAATCTTCTTCATGAAGCTCTCCGCGATATCCTTCCCCAGGCGATTCATCTTCACCGAGCAGAAAACCACAAACCCCTTGTTCAGCTTCTCTGAGTCCAGAACGGCTATATATCTACGTATAACTCCCTCTTTCTCAAGTCGTTTCACGCGCTCGAAAACAGGCGTCGTAGACAAGCTCACCTTGGCGGCAAGTTCCTTCACCGTCAAGCGTGCATTCTTCTGAAGTTCCCTCAAAATCTGTATGTCAATACTGTCAACCATAACGCTGCAAGAATAATTTTCTATTTCAATGTCTTTTTGTAGAACTATCTACGTATAAATTCTATAATACAACGCTAAAATAGCAATATTTTCTAAAATTGCGAAATAATTTGGAACATAATTCCTAAAAATACTAATTTTGCATCCGAACGAAACAAATAGACTTTTTATAAAGTACAGGTTAGATTTTCTAATATATTGAAATTTGTGGCTATGTCAGAGAGTAAACTACACTTTGAGACGCTTCAGGTCCATGTGGGACAAGAACAAGCCGACCCGACAACTGACGCAAGGGCAGTTCCTATTTATCAGACAACATCTTACGTGTTCCATAATTCGCAGCACGCCGCTGACAGGTTCGCATTGAAAGACGCCGGAAACATCTATGGACGTCTGACCAATCCGACGCAAGGCGTGTTCGAAGACAGAGTAGCGGCCCTTGAAGGCGGAGTCGCCGGACTCGCGGTCGCAAGTGGCGCAGCAGCAGTTACTTACGCATTGCAGAACATCCTCGGGCCAGGCGACCACATCGTCGCAGCCGACAACCTCTACGGCGGCTCGTTCAACCTGATCACCCATACTCTCGCAGTCCAGGGTATCAGCAATAGCATAGTGAATGTCAATGATTTGGAGGCATTGGAAAAAGCAATAAAGCCGAATACCAAGGTGGTTTATGCGGAGACATTCGGCAATCCGAACTCCGATGTGACGGACCTCGACGGCGTGGCGGAAGTCGCCCATAGACACGGAATTCCGTTCATTGTGGACAATACTTTCGGAACACCTTACCTCATCAGGCCTATTGAGCACGGAGCCGACATCGTAGTGCATTCAGCCACCAAATTCATCGGAGGCCACGGATCCAGCCTCGGCGGCGTAATCGTGGACGGCGGAACTTTCGACTGGAAAGCATTTCCTGACAAATTCCCGACATTGGCGAAACCTGACCCGTCTTATCATGGCGCAATCTTCGCCGACGTAGCAGGGAAAGCAGCATTTGTCACAAGAATCCGTGCTGTCGTCCTTCGCGACACAGGGGCTGCAATCTCTCCGTTCAATTCATTCCTTCTTCTGCAAGGACTTGAAACATTGTCACTTAGAGTGGAACGCCATGTGGAAAATGCATTGAAAGTAGTTGACTTCCTTGCGCATCATCCTAAGGTCGCAAAAGTAAATCACCCTTCGCTTCCGGAGCATCCTGACCACGCATTGTATCAGAAATATTTCCCGAACGGCGGCGGTTCCATCTTTACATTTGAAATCAAAGGCGGTGTGGAGCAGGCATGGAAATTCATTGACTCGCTCAAGATATTTTCCCTTCTTGCCAATGTAGCCGACGTGAAGAGTCTGGTAATTCATCCCGCTACTACCACTCATTCGCAAATGACACCGGAAGAGCTTGAACAGCAGCATATTACTCCGTCAACCATCCGTTTGAGCATCGGCATTGAACACATCGATGACATCATCGACGACCTCAAGCAAGCGTTTGATAAAATCTAATCTACCTTTTTATAGTAATACAGCTCACGGCCATCGTGCGCAACGATTTCCGGGTGAAAAATCTTCACCAAGTCATGCAGTATGACATCGGGACGGGCGGCACCGCTCTCCCAGAAATCATTGCCTCCGCGATCATTGGCCCGGGCTGTATTGTTGTATATATAAGGTATGTCAATGCTTTTGAAGGCCTGGTTCTGTCCGTGGAGCGCCTCCATCGTGTCGCACCAGCCTGTGTTCAGCCAGAATGAAGCGTCCCGCGAAAGGATGATTGCCTGTTCCACAGAGATTATCGATGATTCGCTCTTGCCCGGGACAGCCCCGAGTACCTTCGCACCTGCATCGCTGACCAGCTGCGACATATAGTTAGTTCCGCCCGGAACATACCAGGCGTCGGCGTAAGGAATATTCATCAGCACTCCCGGCACGGCATCTGCAGGGACTGCATCTATAACTTTGTCCTTCAATTCATTATAGCTCTGCGCTATCCCGTTGATTATGGAATCGGCCATCGCCATTCTGCCTGTCAATGCGCCGAAGACCCGGATGTATGAAGCCCTGCCGAGCGGGGCGTTCTCCAGATAATCATTGAGCACCAATACTTTAACACCCAACTTCCGCAACTGCCCGGCGAAATCCGACCCCGGCATTGAATAGGCGACCACCAGATCCGGCGACAGCGAAACGATCTTCTCGTAATCAGGAACGGCATCGGAACCGACCTCCGCAATCTCTCCGTCAATGTACCTTTTCCGGACGGCCTCATTGGAAACATACTTGGCTCCCGAAATTCCGCAAATCACGGAATCGCATCCCAATTCCGAAAGATAGGCCACATAACTCGATGACATGCAGATGATCCGGTCCAATGTCCCTGTAACGTCCAGGCTGTCCGTCACCTTTCCGTCCGGACTTGAAACTCTGATTCTGTATCCGTCCGGAATCCCGGAAATGCTGAACAATTCCGAAGCGGCGGATCCGACTGACTCTGACCTGCCGCAGCTGCAGAACAATGCCACGGCAGCCGCCAATAAGGAAAATGCTATTTTAATATGCTTCATAACGACTTCTTTTGACGCAAATTTACGATAGTTCATTATCTTTGCAAAGAGAGGAAAATTATTTGTTATGCAGTTCAATAAAAAGGTCCAGATGCTGGACGCGGGAATGACACTTTTCAAGTCCGGAGAGAACTTCGGCAATACATTGGGACAGGTGAAAGCCGAGATGGAAGTCTATGGCAAGGTCTTGAAACCCAGTGAAATAGCGGATGTCGTGCTTCCTGAATCCACAGGTGATTGCGACCTCTTCCTGAACTGGTCCACGTTCTGGCGCATCAGATATATCTCATGCCATCTGGAAAGTTCCGGTGACGGTTATGCCGCCACGTTCAAGGAAGGCAACCGTAGCACCACTTTCCGTGGAATTGTCATGGCCTTATTGCTGGTTTTCTTCGCTGCAGTAGTGATTTTTGCGCCCGGAACGCTCTATACGCTTCTGGGACTGATACTTGCGGGACTTACCGCATATCTCTGGATATTGCCTAGCCGCAAGGCGCAGAAAACGGTCGCCGAACTGATGCGTAAACTTGGAGCTTAGATCGACAGCGCTGCCGACCTGCCTGCCAACATGCCGGTAGAGAATGCCACATGAAGATTGTAGCCGCCGGTATCTGCATCAATATCAAGCACTTCGCCGCAAAGATACAGCCCAAGACATTTCCTTGAAGCCAATGTCTTGGGCACGATTTCATCGCAGGAAACACCGCCGGCAGTAATCACGCACCGCTCATACCCCACGAAGCCCTCGATCTTGAATTCCCAATGCCTCATCGCATTGACCAATGCCTTCATTTTCAATGTCTCACGGCCTTTCTGGCCCACGATGATTTCCGGATGGCATTTCAGGAATCCCGGTATCAATTCCCAAGGCAGCAGTTTCCCGAGCAGAATCTTGACTGTCTGACGCACAGGCTTTCCGGCGCTTCTCTTGTCCGCCAGAATCTCACGCCACAAGTCCGCCACCCTCGTTCCGAATTCCTCCTCTCCCACGCCGGGCTTCAGGTCCACGACCAGCCTGACCTTGCCGCCGTTCACCAGCGTCTTCACTGCGTTCCTGCTCACAGCAAATCCCGCCGGCCCCTCGATTCCTCCGTCGGTAAAGTCAATGTCGCCCTCCATTTCCTGAATCTCGGTGCCATTCGCTTCCAGATGCAAGCCAATGTTTTTCAATGAATTGCCGCACAATGCCTTTCCTGTTTCCGACAGTTCGATACTTCTGTCGATATGACATTTCAGTTCTCCGTTGTAGCCTTCCGGAATCAATTTATAGCCTTCCGGGACCAGTGCGGTCAATGACGGAAAACATTGTCTTATGCTGTGGCCGAGTTCCCGGGCGATTCTGTAGCCGTCGCCTGTGGAACCTGTGGTAGGGTAGGAGAGCCCTCCTGTGGCGATTACCAGTCTGGAGCCGCCAAATGCCTTTCCGTCAGCCGTTTCCACTATAAATGGCTTGGCACCATCTGTTTCTTCGACCCTCACCTCGCTTACCTCGGCACCGGTTTCTATCCTTGCGCCTGAATGCAATGCTGCATCCACCAATGCATCTACGATGTCCATTGAGCGGTGTGAGACAGGAAATGCCCTGTCCCCGCGTTCCACTACGGATTCCACACCGAAATCATTGAAAAAATCTATCAGGTTTTCGGGTGTCAGATTGTAGAACGAAGGTCGTAATGCGTTGGAATTCGCTCTGATATGCTGTGAGAAATCGCTCCAGTCTTTGAGGTTGGTGAAGTTGCAGCGTCCCTTGCCGGTAATCATGATTTTCCGGCCTGGACGTGGCATTTTTTCCAGCACCAGCACGGAAACGTCTTTTCCTGACGTCTTCGCACCGTACGCTGCCATTAGTCCGGCTGCACCACCACCTATAATGATAATGTCATAATGCTGCATCGCAAGGGAGTAACTATTTGATATTGAATTCGACAGTATTGTTCTCGCAGAACGTTCCGGAAATCGTGGCGAATCCTTCGGCGCTTTCCCACAATGCCTTTCTCGGGGCCAGTTCTATGCACACGAGGTCGCCTGTCCTTATATAGATACGGGTAGTCGCTTCGGCTATGGTGTCTTCCAGCCTTTCCAGCCCTTCGGCATTGACCCTGAATATTTCCTCTCCGTTTTTGGAGAGTACGAATTCGTTCTCATTGTTCCCGAACACGCATTTCTGGTAGAGCGGTGCCGGCAGGAACGACGTGTGGTCGATGCAGGAGGCGCATGCGAAGTCTTCGGACCCGTTTCCTATCAAGTTTTCCGGATAAAGCAGTACGCCATAATTCGCTGAATCATAATACCTTGACACAAACCTGAGCCCTACGCTCTTTCCCGGTTTGGATATCCTCGCGAACAGCACCGGAGCATAGGTCAATGTCCGGATGAAATCCTGGGGGTAGAAATCCTCATTGTCCTTCTCCCACGTGGTGTCGGGGCGGACAATGATATTGCCGGCGTATGTCTTTACTATTATGTTCATCTCTTGCTGATATTGGAACTGCTAGCCCTTCTGGAATTTTCCTTTAAGCAAGTTTACGGCATCAGTAAGGTCCTCTCCTTCAAGCGGTTTCTTCTTCTCGCTCTCGAACTGCTCTTTCAGTCTGGCGAACTGACGCTTGGTATCCATGGTGAACTCGCCGTTCATGATCCATGCGAAATATGCCGGTTCGGTCTCATAAACCTCTCTGGCCGTCCTGCCTTTATGCTTTCCGAAACTGATGGTAGGTTCGTTGTTTTTTCCAAGTATCAGTCTTCCTGCATAATCCACGGTGCGCGGACGTCCGCCTACTCCGGAAAGGAACTCCACGCTGTTCTTCAATGCGCAGTCATGGAATTTGTCCGGCTGCTGATACATTTCCAGCTCGCCTTTCAGTACCTCGTATGTCGCCAATGTGTCTGCTTCCGCAGAATGGGCATTCTCGAAGTCCTCGCCGCCGCAATAAAATCTGTACGCGGCCTTCAGGTTTCGAGGCTCCATATAATGATAAATTGTCTGCACATCGATCATCTGCTTCGCATGAAGGTCAATGTCGATTGCAGCCAATGTCTTCTGCGCTTTCTCTTTCTTGTCTGCTGATGTCTTGGCGCTTTTGATGCGCGATTCGCAATATGTCCTCACGCGCTCGATTTCCTCCGCCAGCATAGGCAGGTCGAACTTGGTGGAATTATATCCTGCCAAGTCGCTGTCTTTCAGCCACTCCACTACTTCCGGAGCGATTTCTATGAATTTAGGCTCATTTGCCACATCTTCGTCCTTGATGCCGTTTACCTGGCTGGCACCCGGGTCGATGCCTTTCTGCTTTCCTGCTGTATAATCCCACGGGCATACCCTCCATGTCTTCACCTCATGATGATTGTCCGGGAATACTTTCACGAAACTGAGTTCCACGATGGAATCGGACACAATACTTAATCCCGTGCTTTCAATGTCGAAGAACAGGAGAGGTCTTTCAAGATTAAGTTCCATAATTATTTGACCATTATAGGCATTACGATACCGAATACTCTCTCGCTCTTCACCTCTTCTTCAGACGGCTGGAGCAATGCCGACCTTCTCTTGTCCGCGAACTTCATCACGATTTCCTCGCAGGAAAGGTTGGAAAGCATTTCGATGATATGAGTTGATTTGAATCCGATTGACAACTCGCATCCGTCATATTGGCATGAAATCTTTTCATGTGCGGCAATCTCGAAGCCGAGGTCCTGCGCGGAGATTTCCAACGAGCCCGGTGCCAGGTCGAACTTGATGTGGTTCGAGCCCTTAGGGGAACATACCGCGATACGCCTTACAGTGTTGAGAAGCTGCAAGCGGTTGATTCTCAGAATGTTTGAGTTGTTCTGAGGGATGATTGTCCTGTATTTCGGATAATTGCCGACTACGAGGCAGCAGATGATGGTCGTGCTGCCGAACTTGAATATCGCCGTCTTGGCGTCGAAAGTGATGGTGACCACATCCGAATCCTTTCCGATGATGGACTTGATGATGGCTGCATGTCTCTTGTTCAGGATGAATGAGCATGGCTCGGCAGCCTTCACGTCATCAGCAGTATAGCATGTAAGTTTCTGCAAGTCAGAAGCTACGAGCGTGGTGGCATCCGGTGCAATGTCGAAGTAGATACTGTTCATTACCGGTCTGCTGTCCTCATCTGAAGATGCGTAAATCGTCTTTCCGATACCGTCCATGAGGCTCAATGCAGGGAATTCGATGGTCGCTGCATCTTCACCGGTCGTCTGGCTCTCAGGATAATCGTCCGGGTTGAAATATGGCAATGTGGAAGCACCGCTGGCCCATGCGCATTCGAATTGGTTCTCGCTTATTGTCCTGATGGTCACCGGCTGGTCCGGGAGCTCCTTCAGCAAGTCGTTCAGCTGTCTTGCAGGAACGGCGATTCTTCCTTCCTCTTCAGGTGTTTCGACCTCAATGGTGGTCTTCATGGTGATTTCCTTGTCAGAGGCTGTGACCTCAAGCCGGTTTCCGTTCAACACGAACAGATAATCTTCCAGGATGGCCTCCGTCGTTTTCGCAGGAATGGCCTTGGATATGGTCATGAGACCTTTAAGCAGTTCTGAACTGGATATGACAAGTTTCATATATCTTATAATTTTTTATTTCGCACTTGTCACAAAGGTATATAAAATTCCGGAATTATGGCATATATTTTGATTTTTCACCTCCCGGCTAAATTTGAATCTTTAAATTGACGTGATATGAAAAAAACAGTTTTAACAGTGTTGGTATCGGCTGCAGTAGCCGGTCTGACAGCGTTTGGCGTAGTGAAGGCATGTACTCCTAAAGTCATTTCCGATGACGGGGTGGTGCTTTCGGATAATGGTGCTGCATACAGGACTGTCAATCTGTCACAGACCGAATATCCGGACTTCACTTATGCGGCAGAATCTGCTGTAGACGCCGTCGTATATGTGAAAGTTACGATAAAGCAGCAGCAGTCTGCGATTGCAGATCCTTTCTTCAAGTTCTTCTTCGGAGACCAGATGGGGCCGCAGTCCAGGGAACAGCAGGGAAGCGGTTCAGGTGTGATCATCCGTTCCGACGGATATATCGTCACCAACAATCATGTTGTCGACGGGGCTACCAAGGTGGAAGTGACATTGAACAACAACAAGACTTATCCTGCGAAAGTCATTGGCACGGACCCGGCAACGGACGTCGCGATTCTCAAGATTGAGGCTACCGGCCTTCCTGTGGTGCCGTTCTGCGACTCCGACAAGTTGAGACTTGGCCAGTGGGTCATTGCCATCGGCAGCCCTTACGACTTGCGCTCGACAATTACGGCTGGCATCATCAGTGCGAAAGGCCGTCAGATGCCTCATGCGCAGGGTGAATTCAAGATTGAATCATTTATCCAGACGGATGCGGCCGTGAACCCCGGAAACAGTGGCGGCGCGCTCGTGAACCAGAAGGGCGAACTGGTGGGTGTCAATACTGCAATTATCTCACAGACAGGTTCTTTCACCGGTTATTCATTTGCCGTTCCTTCCAATATCGTGAAGAGGATTGCCGAGGATCTCATTGACTTCGGAAGTGTGAAAAGGGCATTGCTCGGTATCACAATGAGACAAATTGATGACGAAAAAGCTAAAGAATTGAAACTTTTTTCTCCAAAAGGTGTATATATAGAGGAGGTTATGAAAGGAGGGGCTGCCGACAAGGCCGGAATCCACAAGGGTGACGTGCTCGTTGCCATAGATTCCACAGAGACCGGAACTCCTTCTTCTGTGCAGGAAAAAGTCAACTCGTATCACCCTGGCGACAAAGCTGATATAACAGTTATCCGTAATGGTGAGAGGAAGACTTTGGAAGTTACATTCCAGGGAACATCTATGGAGACAGGTGCCAAGGACATCGACGGCTCAGTGGCTTTCTATGGAGCGAAACTTATGGAAGCATCGAAGGAAACTTGCAGTCAGCTTGGACTGAAAGGTGGTGTCGAGATAGTTTCCGTAGGTCCGGGAAAGGTCCAGGAAGCGGGAGCCGAAGAGGGTTTTGTCATCTTGTTCGTGAACGACCAGCCTGTAAGCAAGCCTGAAGACGTGGTAAATATTGCCAAGAAAGCGAAGAGAGGCATTTACGTGGAGGGTATCACCAAATATGGTAAAGCCGCTTACTTTGCTTTCGGCAAAGACTAGAGAATTAATATGAGACAACTGAAAATTACAAAGTCGATCACCAATCGTGAGAGTGCCTCGCTGGACAAGTATCTGCAGGAGATCGGCCGTGAGGAATTGGTTTCACCGGAAGAAGAGGTGGAACTTGCGCAGAGGATCAGAAAAGGTGATCAACGGGCATTGGAAAAACTAACCAGAGCGAATTTGAGATTCGTGGTTTCTGTTGCGAAACAGTATCAGAATCAGGGACTTAGTCTCCCGGATCTTATCAATGAAGGAAACCTTGGCCTAATCAAGGCTGCGGAGAAATTCGATGAGACCAGAGGATTCAAGTTCATCTCTTACGCTGTGTGGTGGATCCGCCAGTCGATTCTGCAGGCTCTTGCAGAGCAGTCGAGAATCGTAAGGCTTCCGCTGAACCAGGTCGGTTCGCTCAACAAGATCAACAAGGCATTGTCCAAGTTCGAGCAGGAGAATGAGCGTCAGCCTTCAAGCGAGGAACTTTCAGAAATGATTGACGTCCCTAAGGACAAGATTTCCGATACGCTGAGGGTTTCCGGAAGACATGTGTCCGTGGATGCTCCTTTCGTCGAGGGCGAGGACAACAGTTTGCTCGACGTGTTGCCTAACGATGACTCTCCAAGTGCAGACAGGGGACTGGTGAACGAGTCATTGAACACCGAAATCGAGAGGGCATTGTCCACATTGTCAAGCCGCGAGCGCGAAATCATCAAGTCTTTCTTCGGCATCGGATGTCAGGAAATGACGCTTGAGGAAATCGGAGAACGCTTCGGCCTTACAAGGGAGCGTGTCCGCCAGATCAAGGAAAAGGCAATCAGAAGGCTCAAGAGCCCGAGCCGCAGCAAACTGCTGAAAGGCTATCTCGGATAATCACCAATGCTGTAATTAGTTACAATGACACCAGAATTATTTATACAGAACAAGGCCGCAGAGGCCATAAAGAATTTGTACGGAGCTGACGTAGATGCTGCATCGCTTCAGGTCCAGGTTACCAAGAAAGAGTTCGAGGGCGACTATACACTGGTCGTCTTCCCTCTTTTGCGTATTACCCACGCGTCTCCGGAAAATACCGGCAATGCCATCGGCGAATGGTTGAAGGCCAATGTCTCCGAAATCGCCGGCTACAACAGCGTGAAAGGATATCTGAACATCCTATTCTCGCCATTGTACTGGAACGAGCTGTTTACGGAAATTGCTTCCGACAAAGAATTCGGCAACCTTCCGTCTACCGGAAAGAACATCATGGTGGAGTTCTCTTCGCCTAATACTAACAAGCCGCTCCACCTGGGACATATCAGGAACAATCTCCTCGGAGACTCAGTGTCCAGACTGCTGAAGGCTTGTGGAAACAATGTTATGAAAGTCACTCTCGTCAATGACCGCGGAGTCCATATCTGCAAGTCAATGCTTGCTTGGCTCAAAGTCGGAAACGGCGAGACTCCCCAGTCTTCCGGCAAGAAGGGAGACCATCTTGTGGGAGATTGCTATGTGGCATTCAACAACATCTACAAGCAGGAGGTCGATGACCTCGTGGCCGGCGGCATGAGCAAGGAAGAAGCCGAGAAAGAGGCTCCTTGCCTGAAGGAAGCGCATGACATGCTCGTGAAGTGGGAGCAGGGCGACAAGGAAGTCCGCGACCTCTGGAAGAAGATGAACGGCTGGGTAATGGACGGTTTCGACGAGACCTACAAGGCATTGGGCATCTCCTTCGACAAGACATATTTCGAGTCTGACACGTATCTCCTCGGCAAGGAATTGGTACAGAAGGGATTGGATATGGGCGTATTCGTTACTGACCCGGACGGTTCAGTATGGTGCGACCTTACTGCCGACGGTCTGGACAGGAAACTCCTGCTCCGGAGCGACGGTACTTCCGTCTACATGACACAGGACCTCGGTACCGCTGAAAGGAGATTCTCCGAATATAATCTGGACGAGCACGTATACGTTGTGGGAAATGAGCAGAACTATCATTTCCAGGTATTGAAGCTCATCCTCAAGAAGCTCGGCTTCAAGTGGGCTGACGATATCTTCCATCTTTCATACGGCATGGTGGAACTTCCTGAAGGCAAGATGAAATCCAGGGAAGGAACCGTCGTGGATGCGGACGACCTCATCGAAAAGATGTATGAGGAGGCCAAAGAGACTTCCGTCGAGTCCGGAAAGCTCGCCGACATGCCGGAGGATGAGAAAGAGAAACTCTTCCACTCCATCGGTCTCGGTGCATTGAAATACTTCATCATGAAGGTGGACCCCAAGAAGACAATGCTTTTCAATCCTAAGGAATCCATTGACTTCAACGGCAACACCGGTCCGTTCATCCAGTACACTCATGCGAGAATCAAGTCCATTCTCAGGAAAGCTGATGACCTGGGACTTGCACATGATGTTACCGTGCTGAAAGACAGTATTTTGCCTTCTACCAAGGAAGTCCGTCTCATCAAGTTGCTGAACCTCTATCCTTCGAAGATAGCAGAGGCCGGAGCGGCATATTCGCCGGCAATCATTGCCAATTATGCTTATGATCTGGCCAAGGAATTCAACCAGTATTATCATGAGACGAGAATCCTTCAGGAGGAAGACAAGGATGTCCTGAGATTCAGACTTGTTCTTATCCAGACACTTGCGGATGTCCTTACCAAGGCGATGGGCATCCTCGGCATAAATCTTCCGGAAAGGATGTAATTCTTATGGCAGCAAATGGGGAAGCATATATGTTCCCGACCTCTAAAAAAGAGGTTGAGGCATTAGGCTGGGACTACATTGACGTCATACTTTTTACAGGAGATGCTTTTGTGGACCATCCCTCTTTCGGGACTGCCTGTATAGCGCGTTGGCTTCAGAAATGGGGCTGGCGCGTTGCCGTTGTGCCGCAGCCCAACTGGAGGGATGACCTCAGGGATTTCAAGAAGCTTGGTGCTCCGAGGCTTTATTTCGGGGTCAATGCCGGTGCGATGGATTCCATGGTGAACCATTACACGGCATCCAAACGGCTCCGCCACGATGATGCATATACTCCGGAAGCCAAATTCGGGCAACGGCCTGACAGGGCGGTAACCGTGTATGCCAAGATATTGAAGGAATTGTATCCTGACGTCCCGGTCATCATCGGCGGCGTGGAGGCTTCTCTCCGCAGGCTTACCCATTACGACTATTGGGATGACTGCCTGATGCCTTCCGTGCTGGTTTCCAGCGGCGCGGACTATCTCTGTTACGGCATGGGCGAAAAGCCGATGCTGGAGTTCACCCGTGGCATCGAGGCGGGCAGGAGCATGCATGACATGCAGAAGATTCCGCAGCTGGCATTCTTCAGGACCGGAAAGCCCAAGATGAGAGAGGGCGTGTTACAGCTCCATTCTTTCGAGGAATGCAAGAGAGACAAGCGCGCATTCGCGGAGAATTTCCACTATATCGAGATGTATGCGAACATGATGCATCCGGATACGCTGGTGGAATGTTGCGGGAACGGCTATGTCCAGGTGAATCCGCCGTATCCTCCTTCATCACAGGAAGATATGGATTCATTCTGGGACCTTCCGTTTACGAAGAGGCCGCATCCGCGGTATAACGGCAAACGCATTCCGGCGTATGACATGATCAAATATTCGATCAATACGCACAGGGGATGCTTCGGAGGCTGCAATTTCTGTACGATCGCCGCCCATCAGGGCAAGTTCATCCAATCCCGTTCCGAGGCTTCCATCGTCAAGGAGGTCAAGGGTCTGCTGGATGTTCCGGGATTTGCCGGCAATATCTCCGATCTGGGTGCGCCTACTGCGAACATGTACGGCATGAGGGGCAAGAACCAGGAATTGTGCAATGTCTGCCGACGCAAGTCGTGTCTGTTCCCCGCTCCGTGTCCGAATATGGACCGCAGTCATGAACGTGTCTTGAAGATGTATCATAAGGTGATGTCCGTCAAGGGAATACGTCATGCCTACATCGGCAGCGGCATCCGATATGACCTCTTCCTGAATGAAAACGGATTCGTGGACAAGACCTCATATCCATATCTGAAGGAACTGATTCTCGACCATACTTCGGGCCGTCTGAAAGTCGCTCCGGAGCATACCGAGGACAATGTCCTTTATTATATGGGCAAGCCGTCGTTCCGTCTGTTCTGCCGGTTGAGGAAAGAATTCGACAAGATAACGCGTGATGCCGGGCTTCATACCGGTATCGTGCCTTACTTCATTTCCTCCCATCCGGGCTGCCATATGAGCGATATGGAAAAACTTGCGGCGAATCCGGCTCTGAAGGGCATCTACATGGATCAGGTGCAGGATTTCACTCCTACGCCGATGACTACTTCTTCCGTCATGTTTTATTCCGGATTGGACCCCCGGACCATGAAACCGGTGTTCACAGAGCACGATCCTGAAAAGAAAAAGATGCAAAAATCATTTTTCTTCAAAAAAAAGTGATGAAACATGTATCTAATTAGAAAAAATGTCCTATAATTGCACCGCGAATTAAAACAAGTAAACAATAATGGCGACAAATCAGAAAAAGAGGGCAGTTGTCAGTTACGAAAATATGTCTGAGGAACTGGCGGCGGCATTTGCGGAGAAGTACCCTAAGGGGTTCAGTGATTATCTTCCTGACTTGATAAAATATGACAAGCCTGATGGAACATGCTTCTATGCTGTTTCCATTGAGATTCCTGATGCCATATATCTGGTGAAGATAAAAGTCAAGACCGATGATGCAGATGACATCGAAAGATGGCTCAACGAGGGCGATGAAGGAGCTGATGACGGAGGAAACACCTCATCAGAAGATGGAGGCGAGACCCTTCCGGATGACAATATTGCCCAATATTCATCTGGAGATGACGATTCAGCGGATGCATAGTCCTTTCCGAAAAAAAACCTGACAAACTATGAAAGGCTGGCCAAAATTGATTTGGACCGGCCTTTTTTCATCTATTTTTTTGTAAGTTTGCAAGATAAGTAACTACGGAAATGTTTACGGGATTGCGCCTGATTATGAGAAACAAATTGAGAAGCCTGTCTGAAAAGAACAAGCTTCTGATTTTGTCATTGGTCGTGGGTATCAGCAGCGGATTGGCCGCCGTCCTTCTGGAAACATTGGTAAGGGCCATACATCATGGTCTGACATCCTGGTTCGACGGCGCGTTGGACAATTATCTATATCTGGTTTATCCGGGTATCGGTATGCTCCTGTCCCTCCTCATCCTGAAATTCATCGTCAAGGACAATATCGGTCATGGCGTTACCAAGGTGCTCGTGGCGATTTCGAAGAATGAATCCCGTATCAAGCCGCACAACATGTGGTCATCCATATTGACCAGTTCATTGACCATCGGATTCGGCGGTTCCGTGGGTGCGGAGGCTCCTATCGTCTACACCGGAGCTGCCATCGGCTCGAATTTCGCGCGGTATATGGGCATGTCCTACAGGAACATAACCATTCTGCTGGGATGTGGTGCTGCCGGTGCCGTGGCCGGAATCTTCAAAGCCCCGCTAGCCGGCGTCCTGTTTACTCTGGAGATTCTCCTTTTCAATATATCCATGACATCAATGATGCCGTTGCTGTTGTCCACGGTGTCCGCGACGATGGTGTCATATATATTCCTGGGAGACAGCCTTCCGTTCGAGTGCACCCTGATGCCGTTCGATATAAAGAATGTGCCGTTCTACGTTCTGCTTGGTTTCTTCTGCGGGGCCTGTTCGCTTTATTTCCTCAGGACAACGCTGAAACTTGAGGACAGGCTGGGCAAGATGAAGAATCCATATACGAAATGGGCTTTCTGTGCTGCCGGACTGGGTCTGCTGATATTCCTTTTCCCGCCGTTGTACGGCGAAGGTTACGATGCCCTGTCTCCGCTTCTGAACGGCCAGGAAATCTCCTATGACGGCGAATCAATGTTGGCCTTCATGCTGCACAAGCCGTGGATGGTTCCGGTTTTCTTCGCATTGGTCCTGATACTCAAGGTCTTCTCAATGACTTTCACCAATGCCGGTGGAGGCGTGGGAGGTACTTTCGGTCCGACATTGTTCGTGGGCGCCATTGCCGGTTTCCTGTTGGCCCGCGTTACGAACCTGCTTCTGGCCGGGTCGGAATTTACGGTTCCTGAACAGAATTTCGTGCTGGTCGGCATGGCCGGACTGATGGCGGGCGTCATGCAGGCTCCGATGACTGCGATCTTCCTTATTGCCGAGATATCAGGTGGTTACGAGCTCTTCATCCCGTTGATCATCACTGCTACGATTTCATTCGGCACTATCCGTTTCTTCGAAAAATACTCGATATATACCAAGCGTATCGCCATGACCGGCGACCTGCTTACCCATGACAGTGACCAGGCTGTGCTGACCTTGCTGAAGGTGTCGGATGTCGTGGAAACCAATTTCAGTCCGGTAAGCATAGATGCGACACTCGGGGAATTCGTGCAGGTGATTTCATCGTCAGCCAGAAATATTTTCCCTGTCGTGGATTCCAAGAAACATCTTCAGGGCTATGTGTCGCTGGAGGATGTGAGGAAGGATATGTTCCGCCAGGATTTGTATGACAAGATGCATGTCTACAACTACATGAAATCCTCTCCGGCATACGTTTATGACGGCGAGAAGATGGATAGCGTCATGAGCAAGTTCGAGAGTACGGACGCATGGAATCTTCCGGTGGTGCAGAAGGACCGGACCTATATCGGATTCGTTTCCAAGTCGAAGATTTTCTCGGCTTATCGCGATGAACTGAAAGAATTGTCACAAGACTAATAGCTTGATAATGAAACAGATATACGTAAATTATATAGCCAATGCCCTTCAGGTGAAGGACTGGCAGGTAGAGAATTGCGCAGTGCTTTTCGAAGAGGGCTGCACCATTCCGTTCATCAGCCGTTACCGCAAGGAGCGCACCGGCGGACTGGACGACGAGCAAGTCGCCGAAATCAAGCATTGGACCGACACCTTCACCGAGATGGAGAAGCGCAAGGAGTCCATTCTCGCGACCATTGACTCGCAGGACAAGCTGACGCCGGAGCTGCGGGCCGCAATCGAGGCTTGTGTCAATGCCAATGAACTTGAGGACCTTTACCTGCCTTACCGGCCTAAGCGCCGCACCCGTGCGACCATTGCGAAAGAGGCCGGGCTTGAGCCGCTTGCAGACAAGATGTATGAGGTCAATGTCCGTAATCTGGATGCCGAGGCGGCGAAGTATGTCGGGGACAAGGTGGCTGACGTGGAGGCTGCTCTTGCCGGAGCGCGAGATATCATTGCCGAAAGGCTCAGCGAATCAGCCAAGGTTAGGGAAACATTGAGAAGTATTTTCCGCACCAGGAGGATTGTCTCGAAGGTTACGAAGGCGGGGAAGGAAAACATTGAATCTCAGAAGTTCAAGGGATATTTTGATTACGCGGAACCGCTGTCGAGGATAGCTGCGCACCGCCTTCTGGCGATTTTGCGTGGCGCGTCGGAGGGCTGGCTGAACGTGAAGATTGACGCGGATGCCGAGAAATGCGGCAACAAATTGTATTATGATTTCTGTCAGGAAAGGCGTTATCCGTCAGGACCTTTGGCGGAGCAGATCCGCATGGCGATAGATGATTCCTACAAGCGTCTTCTGGAGCCGTCCATCACCAACGAAATCATCAATGAATTCAAGCAGAAGGCCGACCAGGAGTCAGTGGCTGTCTTCGGTGAAAACCTGAAACAGCTCTTGTTGGCGGCACCGGTAGGGCAGAAAAGGACAATGGCAATCGACCCGGGATTCAGAAACGGGTGCAAGATTGTCTGCCTCGATGAGCATGGAAATCTGGTACATCATGAAATCGTCTATCCGCACCCTCCGCAGAACGAGAAAATAAAGGCGATTGCGTCAGTATCGTCAATGCTGGAAAAGTATGATATTCAGGCTATTGCAATAGGAAACGGTACGGCAAGCCGTGAGACGGAAGACTTTATCAAGCGTGTTCCGATTCCTGATGGATGCAAGGTGTTCGTCGTAAGCGAAGACGGGGCGTCCATATATTCCGCTTCGGATGTCGCCAGGGAAGAGTTCCCTGATGAGGATGTGACCGTGAGGGGAGCGGTTTCCATCGGACGCCGTCTCATGGACCCTCTTGCCGAGCTTGTGAAGATCGACCCTAAATCATTGGGAGTGGGGCAGTACCAATATGATGTGGATCAGGCGCTTCTGAAAGAAAAGCTGGACAATACCGTGGAAATCTGCGTCAATACGGTAGGTGTGAATCTGAATACGGCCAGCAGTTATCTTCTCAGTTATGTCTCCGGTATCGGGCCGGCATTGGCTGCCAACATTGTAAAGAAAAGAACAGAGGACGGTGGGTTCCGTTCGAGGAAGGACCTTCTGGGGGTATCTCGTCTCGGAGGAAAGGCTTTCGAGCAGTGCGCCGGTTTCCTGCGTATTCCGGGTGCTGAAAATCCGCTTGACAATTCGGCTGTCCATCCGGAATGTTATCATATCGTGGACAAGATGGCGGCAGACCTCGGCGTTTCCGCCAGCGATCTCGTCGGCAATCAGGAAATGTGCAAGAAAATCAATCCTGAGAAATATGTGGAAGGGGATTTCGGTCTTCCGACCATCAATGACATCTTGAAGGAACTTGCCAAGCCGGGACGTGACCCGAGGGCTGCTGCGCAGGAATTCTCTTTCGCGGATGATATCCATTCGATAGAGGATCTTCAGGAAGGCATGGAGATTCCTGGTATCGTGACGAATATCACGGCTTTCGGAGCCTTCGTCGATGTCGGAGTGCATGAAAACGGATTGATTCACGTGTCCCAGATGGGACGGCGTGACGGCAAGGTTACACTTAAACTCCACCAGCATGTGATGGTGAAGATCATCGGCGTGGACCTGGAGAGAAGCCGCATTTCGTTGAGACTTGTAAGGTAGTTTGCGCGGTTCTTCATAAAAAATAAGAAAAATACCTATTTTCCTTACGAATTATTCTTGATTTAAGTAAAAAATGTTATTTTTGTAAAAAGACTTAAATCGGGATTTGTCAGATGAGTACTGGTAATGTAAAAGGTAAGGCACACCTTGCCGGTGTGTATGCGCTTTCGCTTTTGTCGATATTGCTTTGGGGGTTGTCCTATCTGTGGAGCGATTCTTTGCTCTCCAAAGGGATTCCTGTCGAGTATATTGTCTTCGTCCGCATTTTCATAGCCGGACTGGTACTGCTTGTCGTTAATCTTCTGATAGGTAATAACTTGAAGATGAAGAAGCAGGACTTGCCAAAGTTCCTTCTTCTGGCGCTTTTCGAGCCTTTCATATATTTCGTGGCTGAAACTTATGGTATCCGTTTCACGGAATCGCCGACTATCAGTGCGCTCCTCATCGCAGCAAGTCCGATTTTCTCCGTTGCGGTAGGCGTCGTAATATTCAAGGAAAAATTCACATTTTTCAATATGCTGGGCATCTTGATCTGCCTTGGCGGTATTGTCATGGTGACATTGTGCCACGAAAGGATGGGTGATGCCTTCCTGCTCGGCCTGTTGCTGCTCGTGGTGGCGGTACTTGCCGAAGTCGGTCATGCTTCTTTCACCAAGCTTCTTTCTGATACCTACAATCCTCTTGTGATTGTCATGTACCAGTTTATGATAGGCTCCATTTTCCTGTTTCCGCTTTTCCTCGGTTCAGGTCTGAAGAGTTTCGACGTGACGCTTTATATGTCATGGGAAGTATGGAAACCGATTCTGTGCCTGTCTGTATTGTGTTCAAGCATTGCTTTCGGTCTCTGGGCATACACTATCAAGTTCCTCGGCGTCGCCAAGTCCAGCATCTTCCTGTCCACGATTCCTGTTTTCACCGCATTGGCGGGCTGGGTGCTCGGTCAGGAACTGCTTACACCGCTGCAATGGACTGGTATCTTCATCTCATGCATCGGTGTAGTGATGTCGCAGTATGTGTTCAAGAAGAAGCAGATACTATCTGAATAACAGTCTCTTGCCCTTTGCAATATTATCTGTGGTCATGCCGTTCTGAACTACGTGTGCGCCGTTCAGATACACGTCTGTAACCATGCCTTTCAGCTTCGCGCCCGCATAAGGTGTCCAACCGCACTTGTATGCCGCGCCGGCTGCGCCGCAATCGGATTCGCCCACGACAAATTCCTTGTCCGGGTCAATGATTATCAGGTCGGCGTATGCACCTTCTGCTATACGTCCTCTGTCCTGAATGCCCAGCATGTCTGCGATATTTTCTGATATGACAGATGCGATTCTCGTCAATGGAATTTCCTCTTCTGCCGCAACTGTCAGCAATACAGCTATTTCCTGCTGTATTGACGGGATTCCGGAAGGACATCTGAGATAAGGGCGTTCCTTTTCTTCGGCCAGATGAGGCGCGTGGTCCGAACCTATCGTATCGATGATTCCTTCTTTCAATGCCTTTCTCAATGCAGCCCTGTCATCTGCCGTCTTGATGGCCGGATTGCATTTTATCCTGCTTCCGAGCCTGTCGTAATCCTCGTCGCAGAACCATAGGTAATTCACTGATGTCTCGGCAGTTATATTCGGATTGTATTGTTTGGCGGCACGTATCATTTCGATTTCTTCGGCAGTGCTGATATGGAGGACATGAAGCTTGGTTCCATGTTTCATTGCCAGCTCCAGTGCCTTTATAGTGCTCTTGATACATGCCTGGCGACTTCTGATGTTCTCATGCTCCTTCATCGGGATGTCGTCGCCGAATTCCGCCTCGGCTTTTTCCAGATTCGCCTTTATCGTCGCCTCATCTTCGCTGTGTATCAGGATTCTGGCATTTTCGATGCTGAACAGCTTCTCCAGCGCCTCTCCATGGTCCACAAGCATGTTTCCCGTGGAAGAGCCCATGAAGACCTTTACCGCGGCAAATTCACGAGGTGCGTCATTGACCTTCAGCATTGACGCGATAGCGTCGGGATTTTCATTGTCGGCGCCGATATGGAAGCCCCAGTTCGCGTAGCTGCGACCGTCCGCAAGGGCGGCTTTTTCGCGTATGCGGTCAATGCTGGTGGCCGGCGGGTTGGTGTTCGGCATGTCAATGAACGACGTTATTCCGCCAAGCAGGGCTGCGCGCGACTCGGTCGACATGTCAGCCTTCGCGGTCATGCCGGGCTCGCGGAAATGCACGTGGGCGTCGATTCCGCCGGCCATGATGACTTTGCCGTCATGACTGACTGTTTCCAGTTCTGAGTTTTCGCTCTTCAGTTTTCCTGCCAATGCTTTCAGGCTTACGGCCTCCCCGTTGTGTTCCGTCAGTCCATTCCCGTCGGCATACCATATCCTGCCGATCCTTTCTCCTTCAATGAGAAGCGCCCCTTGCCGGATCTTTTCAGATGTTGCAATGAGCGCTCCACAAAGAAGAACTTGTCTTCTTTTTTCCATGTTTTACTGTACCGGTTTGAATTTCCTGCACCTGAGTTTCATGACTCCCCAGAAGGCTTCCCCGAAGATTCCTCCGCTCATCTTGGATGTTCCTGCTTTCCTGTTCACGAAGATGATAGGCACTTCCTTAATCTTGAACCCAAGTTTGTAAGCGGTGTACTTCATCTCGATCTGGAAGCCGTAGCCCTTCATGCGGACATCATCCAGGTTGATGGCTTTCAGGACTTTATTGCTGTAGCACTTGAACCCTGCAGTGCAGTCGTAGACTTTCATTCCGAGAACTGTCCTGACATATACCGATGCATAGTAGGACATGATGATACGTCCTATAGGCCAGTTGATTACGCTGATGCCGTCGCAGTATCTGGAGCCGATTGCGAGGTCCGCTCCGTCCTTGCATGCCTGGTATAGTCTCGGAAGGTCTTCCGGATTGTGGGAGAAATCGGCATCCATTTCGAAAGTGTAGTCATAGCCGTTGGCAATGGACCACCTAAATCCGGTGATGTAAGCCGTTCCCAGTCCGAGTTTCCCTTTCCTCTCTATCATGAAAAGCCTTGACGGAAACTCCTGCTGGAGTCCTTTTACGATGGCGGCTGTCCCGTCGGGGGAGCCGTCATCTATCACCAGGACATCATACCCGCCCTCAAGCGTGAATACCTTTCTTATGATGTTCTCTATGTTCTCCTTCTCGTTATAAGTCGGGATAATGACAATTTTTCTGTCTTCCATAATGTGATTGAATCTATTTGTTTGCTTCCTTCAGCATCTCGGCGACAGCCGCTTCCAACTGCTTGTCCTCGCCTTTGAGCATGGAAACCGGATCGTTGTAAACCAATATATCAGGGTTAACCTGGTGGTTTTCATTGTAATATCCGTCCTTGATGCACCATGAACCTACCTGAGGGATTCCGAAGATGATGGATGAATTGATCTGGTTCTCCCACCATACGGCCGTCATTGTTCCTGCCACAGGAGTTCCTATCAATTTGCCGATTCCGAGAGCCTGGTAAGCGTATGGGAAACCGCAGGCGTCTGAATAGTTGTCCTCGCAGACGAGAACGCATGACGGTTTGGTCCATTTGCTGTAAGGGTCTGTGCCGATATATTGTCCTCTAGGCTTGTATTCCACGTAAGCCTTGCCTGAAAGGAATGTTACGAGGTCGTCGTGAAGCCATCCGCCGCCGTTATGTCTGGTGTCCACCACCAATGCGCCGGCAGTGCGGTATTTTCCGAGAGCCTTGGAGTAGACTTCCCTGAAGCTAGGTGAATTCATGCCCTCCACGTGTACATAGCCGACTTTTCCTCCAGACAGTTCGGCAACCTTGGCTTCACGCTGTTTTACCCAACGCTTGTACATGAGTCCGTTGTCCGTGAAGGCCGGTTTTACGAATACTTCGACATCTTTCTTGCCGCCTTTCTTGATGGTTATGGATGTCTTCTTGCCTGCTTTTCCTGTGAGGAGGCTGTACCAGTCCTTTCCTGCTTTGATTTCATTTCCGTCAATGCTTGCGATGATGTCACCTGCCTTGAGTTCCGGATAAGCGATGGACAGCACGCCGTCAGGAAGTACTTCCTTGATTTTCAGACCGTCACCCTCATAATCCTCGTCGTAGAGGACTCCGAGAGTTCCCATATTCAGACCGCTTCTGTACTGGTAGCGTCCTCCTGTGTGGGAAGCATTGAGCTCACCGAGAATCTCGGAAAGAAGCTCCTGGAAATCGAAGTTGTTGTTTATGTAAGGGAGGAACTTCGAGTAGTTCTCCTTGTAGTAATCCCAGTCCACTCCATGAAGGCCAGGATCGTAGAATTTCTCTTTCACCTGTTTCCACATGTGGTCGAAGATGTATTCTCTCTCTGCCTTAGGCTTGAACTCATAGTCTCCTGAATAGCTGATTGTAGACTCGCCGCCGGCGATTCCTATCTTGCTGATGCCGGATCCGGACGCAATGTAGATGTATTTTCCGTCAGGAGATGGGATGATGGCGCCCATGACGCCCTTCTTGAGCACCTTGATGCTGCCTTCCTTCATGTCCCTTACGCAGAGGTCGTAGCTGCTTTCGAGCCTGCTCTCATAGAAGAGTTTCTTGCCGTCGTTGGTGAGATAGTGGTCGCCGAGACGTCCGGAAAATCTTGTGAGCCTGTAGATTCTGTCAGCCCTGTTCTCCAGGTCGAGCTTGAGTTTTTCGACTTTCTTCGTGGCTGCGCTGTCCTTCTTTTCCTCTTTCTTCTCCTCCTTTGCAGCCTTCTTCTCTTCTCCGTTCAGAAGTTTGGCTACCTCATCGTCCTCCTTGTCCCTGAAGAACTCTGTCATGGTCTTTCCGTCGAAGAACATGATATAGATGTCATCTTCCGCGCCCCAGCTGCCGTGGCTTCTGTAACCGTCCTTGTCGGACTGCCAGACCATGGCTTTTCCGCCGAGAGCCCATCTGAATGACACGTCATTGTATCCGCTTTCAGTAAGATTCGTAATCTCCTTGGTTTCAATGTCTACGAGGGCGATGTCCACATTGTTCCATCCGCCGTTCGCCTGATATGTGGAAAGGAGATAATGGCTGTCCGGACTCCATTCGAAGGCTACGTCGCCGTCTGCATACGAGTAGTTCGCGCCCTTGATCAGGGAGATTGTCTTTCCGCCCTTTGTAGGCTTGATTACAAGTTCTGTCCTGTCTCTGAGGTAAGCGACATATTTGCCGTCAGGTGACACCTGCGGCTGGAAGCAGGTCTCTCCTTCATCGGAGAAAAGCTCTTCCTTGAAATCATTGGCATAAGTGAAATACTTGTCCTCTTTTTTCGTGAGTGAGGTGCGCCAGATTCCCCAGTTGCCGTCTCTTTCGGCGGAGTAGTAGATGGTCCTGCCGTCAGATGAGAAACTCAGATCCCTTTCCTGGGTAGCCGTATTGGTGATTCTCTTGGTCGTCTTGTAGTCCGCCGATGTGACGAATACGTCTCCGCGAAGTACGAGCGCAACCTCTTTCTGGCTTGGTGCGATGGCGATTGCCGAAGCGCCGCCTGCCAATGCGTATTTCTCCACGTCCCTCTCGTCCTGGTCGGAATATACCTTGATGTCCACTTTCGCAGGCTTCTGGCCGTCCTTCATCGTGTAAAGGTCGCCGTTGTAGGAGAATGCCAATGTGCCGTTGTCCGCTATTGAAAGGTATCTTACAGGATTCTTGGTCTCAAATGTCAGCTGAACGGACTTTTCAGGTGCGCTCAATGAACTTTTATATACGTTCAATGCTTTTCCGTCGCGTTCGCTCAGGTAATAGAAGGTGTCGCCGTCTGCAGCGAATACCGGATTCCTGTCTTCACCGTCGAAGTCGCTCAGTTTCTTGAAAGAGCCTTCTGCATTGATGCTGAGCTTGTCGGAATTGCCTTTATATAGCCAGATGTCCCTGGTGACGGCTGAGGTGTGATGCTTTCTGAACGGGTCTTCATAGCCTTTCCAGTCCTCGTAGAGGATGTCACCGTTCTTGTTGATGCTCAATGCTGATATCGGCAGGGAAGTGACTCTCACCGGTCTTGCACCTGTGGTATCGGTGTAATACAACTGCGCTTCCCCCGGGAAACCGTCGAATGCCGCATCCTGTTGGATGTTGGCGGAGAACAGGATCTTTCCGTCCGGAAGGACTGCCCTGAGGGTCTCATGTCCCGGATGGAATGTCAGTCTCTTGGGCGTTCCGCCTTCGCAGGACGTGATAAAGATGTCCTTGCTCTTTTCCCTGTATGAGGTAAATACGATTTTCTTGCTGTCTGCAGTCCAGAGCGGCTCGGAATCGTAAGCTTCATTGGTAGTAATCTGCAATGCTCTTCCGCCTGTTACCGGCACGACGAAGATGTCGCCTTTATAGCTGAATGCTATTTTGGTCCCGTCCGGAGAAATGCTGTTCTTTCTGACCCAACTCGGGTTTTCCTGGGCCAATGCTGATCCGGTTGCCAATGCGGCAGCCAGAAGTAGAGCTGTTAATTTCTTCATATCTTGATGCTTTGTTTTTTCATTTGTCCGTATGTCTTTCAAAAATACATAGTTTTTTCCGTTTTCCAACGTATTTCGGCGGGAATGTTACTGTTGTCTTACCCGTGATGCGTAATGTCCCGGCGTTTCGCCGAAATGATTCTTGAACACGGTGATGAAATATCCCGGCGTCTGGAATCCTGTCTGCTCGGCGATATCAGCTATGGAAAGGTCGGTCTCCTTCATCAATTCGCACGCCCGCTTCATCCTCATTGTCTTTATCAGTTCCACAGGCGTCTTGCCTGTAAGATTCTTCAGCTTCAGATGCAGGTTGCCTCTGGTTATACATGCGTGACTTGCCAATGCCTCCACTGTAAAATCCTGATTGCCAATGTTTTTCTCAATGCATGCCAGTACGGATGAAAGAAACGTCTCTTCATGTGACTTCAGGTTGTATGAAGAATCCACGAACATTTCCAGTTTCGTTTTCTGCACCTTTTCTTCGTAGGTTTTCGTGATTTGTGCGATTTCCTTGGCCTTTACCGTCTCGGTGTGTTTCAGGAACCATCTTGTGAGTGCTGCCAATGCTCCGAGGACCAATATTGCGAATATTATCCGTGTGGCTGTGCTGCGGTACCATGCAGGCTTGACCGTGTCGGTGTTGACGGGCATCTTGTCGGGATGGAACACTTCGATGCCGTCGGTGCCCCCGAAATACATTTTGCCTGATGCGTCCTGGCAGATACTCAGAACTGAATTGTTCGAAAGTCCGTTTTCTACAGTATAGTCAGTGAACTTCAAATTCGGAAAATCATGGTCGGCCGATGCTCCGGGCGCGAAAATCAATGAGCCTACAAGAAAGCAAATCAACGTTTCGATTTCCATTTTATGTTTATATGGCTTCACTTCGTTTAATTGCTGCGTTAATTTGACCTTTGTTTACAATACAATACGAATTTATAATTTATTTTGTTAATTATAGTACAAAATTGTAATTGAATTGAAAATTTAATCAATCACCTTTGTAACGTTTTTCAGACGAAATGGAAAAAACTGAAAAGCACCGACATAATATAATAATAAGACAAATTTTTACCGAAGTATTGTGTTACAATAAAAAGAATATTTTTCAATATGATTGTTTTTATGCAATTAATTGATTGATATATATGACATTATGATGCGTGAACCGCGGCCGTGGAAGTATATTCCGGCTGCGGTTTACGCGTTTTTATGGTTGCCAATGCCTTTGTAATCCATTGTCTTTCAATGCCATTAAACGTCTTACCCCTCATTTCAGAGCCCTCAGGGCAATATTTCCGCCTATGGAAAAAATATTTTTTTCGACCCTCAAGTCGTGCGTCCTCAATGACTTAAAATGATGCAATATGAGGGGAAAATGGAAAAAAGATGAAAAAAAGTTCGAGAAAAGTTTGCAGGTTCAGAAAAAGTCCCTACCTTTGCAATCCCGTTACGAAACAAGGGCACCTCACTGAGGCAAACGAGTTGAGCTGACGGGGTCTGGAAAAGCGGTCCGGAAGGACTCAAGTACAGAAAAGTTCATTGAAAAGACTGAAGAAAGTACAAGGAAGCAAGTACCAAAACACAAAGAACGAGAGCGTTAATTTCTTAAAGGAATTAGAAGTGCCGGATTGAACTTGGAGAATAAGAAATATACAAAGAAGAGTTTGATCCTGGCTCAGGATGAACGCTAGCGGCAGGCTTAACACATGCAAGT